>UEXN01000938.1_pt1 | contig 25492 bp, 38 predicted proteins | sample 1796711 | NCBI WGS metagenome assembly UEXN01 (sample SAMEA4772470, study PRJEB27181) | metagenome | reverse complement strand
GGACTGGACAAACGCTTCAGATCCAACATACATCACCCCGGAGGGATCTATAAAACATTCTGAGCTAGATGACTATTATTCAAAAGATAGTGAATTTGGTGGCGGGTTTTTAAAAGACGCAACAAACGTATATAATAGAGCAGCTGCAGGTAAGCCTATGTCTGCTCCCGAGCGCGATGCATATAGAGCTAGTATTATAAATTCTTTAGAAGCTGGTGGCGAAGCAAGAATGCAGTCGGTATTGCATGATAATCTTTTTGAGGGTTTTTCACTTTCACCCGGAATTGAAGCTGCCAACTATGAACAAGGTATTAATGATCCAAAATTACGAGAAGCTATAGCTGATAATATGCTTGGCCATTACGACAATATGTCAACCAGCGGATCTGCTCAGTACAATGAAAAAAATAACCCCGGGGGAAATGAAACGTTTGTTGGAAGCCCATTAAGAGATACCGATATAAGTAAACAGCCAGCTATAATGGAGGCTTATAATAGTTTGCTAACCGAAGGAAACTATAATCAACTTGAGAGCTATGAGTTTGAATATGCCCCCGTGACTAACGATAAAAAGTCGGTTGTAACCCCTAATAAATACAGAATAAAAGCACAAGGTGGGGGGATAGTTATGGAAATAAAAACAAGTAACGGCAACTACCTGCCTGTAGCAGCAAACCCCATAGACTTTTTTAAGGATAAATTATTAATGAATATTAAATAAAATATAATGGCAAACAGTATATTAGAGCAAGACGCTATTGAGGCCGCGGAAGCAAGCGGAGTTAGCCTAGAAGAATATTTGCAAATAACTAATCAAGTATTACAGCAGGCTCCTGAAAAAGATATTATTTTAGATTCTATAAAAAAGACACAAGGTCCTGCGGAGCAGGCTGCAATTGTAGGGCCGCAAAACGTGGAGCAGCCAGATACGGATTCGCTTTTGGAAATTACTTCTTTGGACTTACCAAAACCAAAAGAACAAAATGAAATACCTCAAATACCACTAGACGTATTAGGGGATAAAGATGCGCAGGAAGAAGACGTTGCTTTAAACGTTAAAGAATGGTTTAATAAAAACGGGCTTAATAATGACTTTGACGTTGAAGAACCTGTAAACCCTTTCGCTGAAAAAATAAGAATTAAATCAAAACAAACAGGCGAAAAGTTTGATTACATTATTAGTGAATTTAGCAATGCTTATACTCCATTAGAAGGCACGTTGCTTAAAGGCAGAACACCTCAAAAAGAATTAAATGATTGGCTGTACAGCAATAGTAGGCACGATAAAAACAATAAACAAGATTTTTATAAAGCAACCGGTATATCTTTTTCCAATGCTCCCAATACTACATCAGATGAGGACTCATTTGACGAAAATGATTATTTAAATAATACCAATGCTGCACAAAAAGAAGTTAATAGCTATATTAAAAAATTATTAAATACTAATAAATATAAAAAATATAGTTTAAATGAATTAAAAGATAATCCTTCAAAAAAACAAGAATATATTGAAAATATATATGAAGACTTAGAGGATAACAATATGCTTGAGGTAGGTTCATTGCCTTACTTTAATAAAGACGGCATAAAAAATATAATTCAAAAATCTTTCGGGAGATATGTTGAAGAAAAAGATTCAGAAAATCAAATCCAACAAAATATTTTAGCTAATACATATTTAGAAAATAATAATATACCTAAAGAAAAAGCTCAGCAAGCATATTTTGGCATTTCTAAAAATACATACTTTAGCGCTGCTGATGAAAATACTAAAGGTCTTTTTGCTCTTGAAAACGCAAGAAAAGAATTAGAAAAAAAATTAGCCGCTTCAGATAATCCTGTAGAACAAAGCTTTATACAAAACCAAATTGACGGCATTATAGAGCAAAAAAAGAAAATTGATAAAGATTTTGTTTCATTAGCTAACCCTTATTCGGGTAAAATATCATTAGTTAAAAAAGAGAACGTTGATAACACAAATTCTGATGTTACCAATATTTCATCTATGGTTGATGCTTATAAACAAGTTTTTAATGCTGGAAAACCTAATCAAAATGTTTTAGAAGTAAAAGCGTCTGAAATTGGCAAACAAATTGCTGTTAATGATATGCTTGGTGACGAAGTCATTCCATATGTTAAGGTTGACTTATTTAGCATGACAAGTGAGAAGCGTTTTGAAGAATTTAAAAATATTAAATTACGAGATTTAAAACCATATATTAGAGGTCAAAGAAATATATTAGACGCTGATGGTAATAAAATAAATAATAAAGTAAATCAATATTTTGATCAAAAATTAGATTTGATGGCACAAAATGCTGCCGTTGGAGATTTGCTTTATCTTAATAGAAGCACGGAGGGACAAGACCCTGGATTCTTTAAATCAATAGCGGATGGTTTTGTTCAAAGTGTTACACCTGAAAATTTAGTAGACAAACCTACTACTCAACGTGAAAAAATAAATTTACAACAGCAAATTTTAGAAGAAAGTGGTATTGAATTAACTACCGGTATGAAAAAAGCTGCAATTCCAGATTTAGCAGAAGATTTGGGTACTGGCATTGGTGGATCGGTTGTGCCTATTGCAGAATTTGCGCTTATTAATGTCGCTACTGCAGGGCTGGGCAGTCAGGTAGCTGCTACACGACTAGGGGCTAAAGCATTAAATTGGTATAACGCATCAAAAAATAGCGCAAATATTTATAGAAAAGGGGTGCATGTTCTCGGCCAACTTGGATTAGAAGAAACAAAAACACAAATTATAGGTTTAGACACAGGATCTGGTGTTGCTTTTAAGGGGTTCCATTATATTATGCCTTTGCAATTTAGAAGATATATGGCGCCTGGTTTAGAAAAAATTGGGGTAGGAAATAGAACTGCTAATGTTGTTGCTAATATTTCTGACATTGCTTTTGGAAGTGCTGTTAGAGCCGGCGGAGCAATGGAAACAGCAGCGTTTGTTGAACACGTTATTAAAGAAGGCGAAACTTCAGATTACATAAATGAAAACTTCCAAGACTTAACTCAAGTAGGCAGAAGGATGTTAGTACAGGGACTTAGCATGTCCTGGTTAGGCGGAAAAGCTTTATTCAACCGAAGAACTTATTATGGTGCAAAGCAATTTCAAAGTGAATTGCAAGCAATTGATGTTTTAATAAATAAAACTAAAGACCCCAAAAAAGCGGAAAGATACAAACAAGCTCAGCAAGCCATAGTGTCCGAAATGGTCTCACAAAATATTGCAAAAGATGTTGCTAATGATGTTACATTTGCTGATTTAGCCAAAGGCGACATTTTACAAAGATGGCCAGAAGTTAAAAAAGCTATTCAGGATAACCAGATTGATTTTGAAATTAAGATAACAAATAACCCTAAACAAGCTAACGGTAGCCTTACGCCGGAAGTTATAGACGGTAGGCTAAAACTAACTGTAAATATTAATAAAGCTAAAGTTGTTGAAACTGCCAAAACAAAAGGCGGGGAAGTTGTGGGTGTTATTAAAAACGCCAGTACAATAGGCCACGAAGGATTTCACACTAGTGTAGCTGTTGAAGCCTACAATAGTTTAAAAACAAAAAATCCTAATAAAAAAATTACGAAAGAAGATTTAGATTTAGAGCGTTCATTAATTTCGCAAAAATATGCTAATAAAGCTTTAAAGGCTGCTGAAAATATTCAAAGTCAAACAGGAATTAATGTAAAAAGTTTAAAAGAAACAATTGATGCAGTTTATTCAGATAAAAATTCCGGGCAAAGAGCGGAAGAAACGGTAGCTGCACTTAGGGACTTGGTGTATAATAACATGTCTTACAAGGCATCCAGTATATTGCAGGTTAAAAAAGTTGTAAATAGTATTAAGCAAGCTTTAAACATAAAAAAAGATGTTACAACAGCTAATGAATTTTTAGAAATTCTTGATAGATTATCAAATAAAAAAGGCAAAGAAAAATTTGATAATGATAAAAATATAGATATAAGTACTGAAGCTGTTTCTACAGCTAAAATGGGTATTGAGACTACTCGCACAATGGACCAGCGCGGTTTAAGCGAATTTGAAAAATTAGAAGCTCAAAAGCTTGAACTAGAATTAAAATTTGATTCTGGCGAATTAGATTACGATTTATTTCAACAACAATTAGGCAATATACGATTTAAGCAGGATAGGCTAAGCAGAGAAGGAAAAGCAACACGTATAACATCGCAGCCAAAGCAAGACGCTAGACAAATTGGTGATGATATTAAAGCAATGGTACCACCTGATACAAGTAAAAAAGCTTTTGATAACAAGTATGCGGCTGACGCTTTAGTGAAATTAACAGAAACTAATATGCTCGACGGTGTTATTACCAATATGATGACCCGCGACGGTATCGTTTCTGACAATGTATTTGGCAAAACTAAACAAGAATTTATTAACGAGGTAAAAGGCAGGGGTAAAAGTAATACTTTTCTTAAGGCTATACTTAAATTTAATCCAGAACAAAATAACGATTTTGGTGGCTGGGTAATAAATTCTTTACGCGGAAGATACAAAGATGCTTTAGTATTGTTTAAAAAACAACAAGCAGAAACACAAGGTAAGGATATTGCTGAAGCTAAAAATTTAGCTTTTGAAGGACCAGAAGGAAATTTTGAAAATGCTGATTTGTCGGTTGGCAAAAGGAGCAAAGAAACCGAAGCTGAGGTTAGTATTTATGATAGACCTACTCTGAAAGAAAGAGGTATTGTAAATGAAAAAAATAAAGAAGCAGTTGATAATGCTGTTTTCAATGGTTTAAAAAAATTATTAGGCACTACTTATTCTACAGAAAAATCTAAAAATAAAAGAAAAACAGATTTTTTAACAGACTTTATGAATGCTGTTAAAGTAGATAAAGAATTTCAAAAAGCATTTAAAAAACCTATACCATTAAAAGAATTATTTACAGGTAATAATAAAGATGCTGTTTTAGAAAATTTATCTACATTCTTTTTAGGTGGAAAAACATCTGGTTCAGAAGTGAAAGGGGGAATGCCTTTTGCTATTGAAAAATCCGTAAATGGTAAGTTTTTACCTTATCCAGAATGGGCTGGCAAAGAAATTGATCGTGAATCAACTGCTGCAGGCCAAGCTGGCAGAACTTCTGGAAATGAGTTAGTAAGAAGAGTAAGTCCATCTTCAATACAGTCTATTGAAGCCGCGTTTGCAAAACGCGGCAGTGATTTAGCCGTGTATAATCAATTGGCACGGACTTCTGCAATGCAGAGATTAACTGAAATATTAGCAAAAAAAGAACCTACCTCTAAAGAAGCAGAAATACAAAAACTATTTGAAAAAATATCTAAAGATTCAAAAGTTTCTTTTGAGTTAGCTGAAGCTTCAGTAAGGGAAGCTGCTATTCGCGTTATGGAGCAAAGAGATTTGCCTGTAGAACAAACCAAAAAAATAATTGAAAAATCTAAAAAAATATCTCAACGTGTTTTTGGTGCCACAATACAAGAAACTATCAATATTGTTAAAGAAGAAATTCCAGGAATTGATGGAAAAATTGCAATGCAGTTTGCTAACTCAATTAATAAACAGTTAAAGAATATCTATAATGCCGGTATTAAAAATGAATTAAATAGCATTGATTTAAAAACTAAAAAAGGATTTGAATTAACTACAAAAGAAGCTGAATTAAAAGAAAAAACTTTGCAAGATATTAAATTATCTATTGAGAACAAAGCTATTAGCAAACAAGAAAGAATTAAGCTGGCTGACGCCGAGGGCAAATTAACACCTGAAGGAGAGTTTTTTAAGGTACAGGGAGAACAATATTTAAAAACAAAAGGAACAGACGCAAAATCATTAAACTTCTTTTTATCTACGTGGGGAGCTGCTATTAGATATAATGGCGAATCATATATATCTAACGCTAAATTAATTGAAATGTTCCCTTCACTAAAAGGCAAAGTACAGCTTAAGCCTTCTGGCAAAGGGCAAACAATAAGCTACAAAGGCAAATTATTAATAGACCCTAGAACCGCAGAAGGTAAAGCGTTATCTTATAATAAAAAAGCAAGAAACAATTATAATGAAAATGTAAATACTTTTAAAAGTGAAACATTAGAGTACATATCTAAATTGCCTAACGTGTTGGATCGTTTAAATTTTGTGGATGCATTGTTTTCAAATTTAAATAGTACTGGGGCATTGGTTTCTAAAATTAAATATGCTGAAGTTATTAATGGAAAACCGGTGAATGCTGGTAAAGCTGTATGGGAACATAATACAACTAGAAATGTTATAAAATCACAACTTAAAAAATGGATTACAGGGGTTTATCCTAAGAAAGTTTTAGAAGGATTAAGTAACGGCTGGGAAATTAATTTAATATCAAAAGAAACAGATCTTTTATTAGAACAAAATGGTTTTAAACAAAAAGGAAGTAACAATCAAAGAAATCAATTTTTATTAAACAAAGGAACTAGTTTTACACCTGTTGAAAATATAAATGCCGCCGGGCAAATTATAAATAAAGCTGGAATAATTTCACAGCCGCGAGTAATGGAACAGCGGTCGTTAAATACAGAATTTAACAATATAATTGAAAGATCTTCTGGAATTGGTGCGCGTAAAAAATTATCAGCGGTTGTAGCAAGGCGCTTGGGCAACAGAAAAAATAAATTTAAATTGTTTTTGCCCCCTGCAGCCGAAGATTTTAGAGGCCTATACTACTCAATGCTAGGCAAAGGTAAGCAAGGAGAAACTGATAAAAAGTTTTTTCAAGACAATTTAGTGCTACCTTATACAAGAGGCATATCTGCAATGGAAAAATCAAAACAGGCATTACTTAATGATTACAAAACACTAAATAAAACTTTTAGACAAACACTAAAAGATGCTGGTATCAAAAAATTAAATAAAAATATACCAGGAACTGAAATAACAGCTGAGCAAGCTATGCGAATTTATTTATGGTCTGAAGCCGGTTTTGAAATACCAGAATTAACGAAAGCAGATCAAAGAAAAGCTGTTGAGTATGTTTATAAAAACCCTGCTATTCAGGCATACGCAGAGTCATTGCTTGCTATAAGTAAACAAGAAGCGTGGTCAAAACCAAACGAATATTGGGACACTGGCAGTGTGTTATCTGACTTAACTGATATTGCCCTTAATGTAAACAGGAAACAATATTTAGAAAAATTTGTTGAAAATAAAAAAGAAATTTTTTCAAATGATAATCTAAATAAAATTGAAGCGAGTTATGGTAGAAGTTTTAGAGAGTCTATTGAAGACATTATGTATCGCATGGAAACAGGTACTAATAAAAGTTTTGGCAAAGATTCTACCGCTGCTAAATGGAATACGTGGGTTACAAACTCTGTTGGGGCAATTATGTTTTTTAATCGCCGATCTGCTACCTTGCAGTTATTATCTACCGCAAACTTTATGAATACAGGTGATAATAATCCATTAAAAGCGGGGGCAGCGTTTGCAAACCAACCACAATACTGGAAAGATTGGTCAATGATATTTAACTCGCCTAAGCTTAAAGAACGTAGGGGCGGGCTAAAATCAGATGTCCAAGAAGCCGAGATTGCAGCAGCTGCAAGAGATTCTAAAAACAAACCACAGGCAATACTTAGCTATTTACTTAAAATTGGCTTTACACCTACTAAAATTGCGGATAGTTTTGCTATCGCTTCAGGCGGCGCGGCATTTTATCGAAATAGAGTAAATACTTATAAAAAACAAGGTTTATCTGAAAAAGAAGCAGAAGCAAAAGCATTTGAAGACTTTAGTTTAATATCTGACCAAACGCAGCAATCAGGTGACCCTATGCTAATTTCAAAACAGCAAGCGGGTTTTGCGGGAAGATTTATATTAAACTTTGCAAATACACAAGCGCAGATGACACGTATGCAAAAGCGCGATTTTCAAGATTTTATTAATAGAAGACGAATTGAAGGAAAAAATCAATTTCAAAGTGACGCCGCTTATTTAAGCCGAATTGGATATTATGCAGCAATACAAAATGTAGCGTTTAACGCTTTACAAAATGGTATATTTACTCTCTTACCAGGTTTTGATGATGAAGATGAAGCAAAGCTTTCAGAAAAAGAACTTGAAAAAAAGCAGGAAAAAGAAGATGATAAATTTTTTAGAGTTGCTAACGGTATGCTTGATACTACGCTAAGAGGGGCGGGTGTATGGACTTCAGTTGCGTCGGTTGCTAAAAATACAATTTTAGAATATAATAAGCAGCGCCAAAAAACTCCTTTTCAAAGAGATAATACTAAGGTTTTATTAGCAGCAATGAATGTATCACCTCCTGTTGGGTCTAAAGCAAGAAAATTTTATAATTCTTTAGAAACAATGGGCTACGAAAAAGACGTGATTGCTGCGCGAGGTTTTGGGGTTATGAATGATGGTAGATTTCAATTGAGTCCTGCGTATCAAGTGTTAGGTGGCATGACTGCCGCTACAACAAACTTGCCTCTTGATAGGGTGTTTACTGAAATAAATGGTATATCAGAAGCGTTAGATGTTAGAAATACTGAAATGCAAAGAATATCTTTAGCTCTTGGCTGGAAAGACTGGGAAGTTGGGGCTGAAATTGAAGAACACGAATTAATAAAAGCCGATGCTAAAGCAACTAGAAAAATAGAGGGTAAAAAGAAAGCTGCAGCAACAAGAAAAAGCAATAGACAATTGCTTCTTGATTTAGAAAAAGAATTAACAATAGAAGAATACAAAAAATACGCAACAAAAACTTCTAAAATGACTAAATCAGAAAAGTTAGAATATCTTAAAAATAATAAATAAAATGGCAAAAGACGCATGTTATAAAAAAGTAAAAGCACGTTACCGTGTATTTCCATCTGCTTATGCAAGCGGGGCAATAGCTAAATGCCGTAAGGTTGGTGCTAAAAACTGGGGTAATAAAAGTAAAAAGAAATAATTATGAAAGGAGTACCACATTTTAAAAAAGACGGAGCTATATATAAAGGCGCTACACATAAAGATGCTAAAGGTAAATTAATGTCTGGTAAAAATCACACGAAAACAAGTGTGTATGTTTATCACATTAATGAACTGCCTAAAAAAGTACTTAATAAAGCGTATAAACAAGCGGGTTTACTAAAGTAATAATTACATCACGTAATCACATATAAATGGCAGTCCGTAAAACAAAAAAAGGAGCATCACTTAAACGTTGGTTTAAAGAAGAATGGATTGATGTCCGTACTGGTAAGCCTTGCGGTAGACGTAAAGGCGAAAAACGCGGTACACCATATTGCCGCCCTAAAAAGCGAATTTCATCTGCCACGCCAAAAACAGCGAGCGAAATGTCTGCTGCTGAAAAGCGTAAAAAAATTACTGAAAAGAAAAGATTAGGCCAACCAGCAGGTAAGCCGCGTCGTGTTAAATCTGTAAAAAGAAAAAAGAAATGAGTTTAAATGAACTTAAATTATACGCTATAAATGGCAGCACACTTGGGGTTACTACTTTTGCCCAAATAGAAGATAGCCTTAAAATTATTCTTTTATTAGTTACTATTGGTTATACAATAACTAAGTGGAAAGATATTAAAAAAAATAAATAATGTCTGAGCTAAGTGAAAACACAAAGTTTAACGTTAATGTAAAAACTATAATTGCAATCTGTGCAGGTTTATTGTCAATTGCCGGAGTTTATTTTACATTAATAGCGGAAATACAACAAATGCATTTAAGTATTATGCGTATGGAATCTGAACTTAGTATGAACTCTGAGTTTAGAATTAAATGGCCGCGTGGAGAACTAGGGGCATTGCCAGACGATGCGGAACAAAATATGCGATTAATCTATTTAGAAAAATACCAGGAAAAAGCAGTTGAAGATATTGACGTTTTAAAATTACAAGTAAAAGAGCTGGAATCGTGCGTGAATGAATAAAATTAAATTAAATGAGCAAGCTTAGCAAAAATATTAGTATGCGAGAAGCAACCGAATCGTATACTGCAAAACGCTTAGGTATTAATAATATACCCAGTGGTTATCAACTTACAAATATGACTGGAGTTGCAGAAAACATATTTGAACCTCTTCGCAAATGGGTTGACGGCCCAATAAAAATAAATTCTTTTTTCCGATCACCTGAACTTAATAAAGCTATAGGTGGTAGTTCTAAATCACAACATTGTGAAGGTAGGGCTATAGATATTGATGATGTGTACGGTTACAAAACTAATGCTGAGATGTATACATGGATAAAAGAAAACTTAGACTTTGACCAAATTATATGGGAATTTGGCACTGATAAAAACCCTGATTGGGTGCATGTAAGTTACGTATCTCCCGATGAAAACAGAATGCGTTGTTTAAAAGCTGAAAAAATTAACGGAAAAACTGTGTATAGCATTATATAATATGTCTGATATAAATAATTTCTTATCTAAAAACTGGACTATAGTAGTTTGGTTTGTTGCGGCTGTTTTTGCAGCAGGAGGTATTTATAGTGAATTTGCGTCTTTAAAAAATCAAGTAAACGTTTTAGAAGAGCGGCTTGGGAAAAAAATTGAAATAATAAACGAACTTGAGAGTAGGGTAATTCAGCTCGAAAAAGATATAGAATACGAAAAAGGATATTTACAAGGAAAAAAAGAGGGTAGCTGAAAAGCCACCCTTTTTTATTTATCCATCACAACTTAAACAATCTGGGTCCATTGCTTTTGCAGCAATATCGCCTCTTAGTACCGATTCGGTACGCATATAATACAGGGTTTTAACACCTTTCTTCCATGCGTCTAAATGAACCTGATTAATCCACTTAGGCGATGCTTCAGATGGAAAAGCTAAGTTAAGCGACACCGCTTGGTCTACATATTGCTGTCGTATGCCGGCTTGATTAACCAGCTCTAATTGGTTTATTTCTTTAAAGGTTTTAAATACATCTTTGACCGTATCAAAGCCCGTTAAATTGAGCGATTCTTGCTCTGAAACGCGCACAAGCTTCTTATTCACATATCCCCAATCATCTAACTCAGGTATATCTTGTATACTTCCGCCGTCGGCCATTATTTTATCCCACGTTTCATTAGTATTAATACCGGCCTTGCGAAGTACTTTAGTTAACTCTTTGTTCTTCCTAATGAACGTACCCTTCGCACTTTGTTCAGTGAAAACATTAGCGGCCCAAGGCTCAATACCAGGACTAACATTACCGGCAAGCTTACTATTAGACACAGTAGGAGCAATAGCCCTAAGATGAGTGTTGCGAAAGCCAGTGCCACGACACCAAAGAGGTTCACCATATACTTCAGCCAAAGCTCTAGATGCTCTCTCACTTTCAATTTTAATTTGCGAAAATATCCTTCTGGTTTCGAATTGTGCTTGTAATCCTTCAAATGGGATTCCGTTTTGCTGGAGGTATGTGTGCCAGCCCAATACTCCGAGGCCCAGCGCTCTGCCTTTATCTGCCGATCTAACTGAGTTTTCAAACCCTTTGAGGCCCTTCGCTTTTTGGATAAACTCTTCGAGTACGCCGTCAAGAAACCATATAGCGTCATATATGAGGTTCGTATCTTTCCATTCTTCATATTTAGTTAAATTTAAGCTTGACAAACAACATACAAAACTATGCGACTCATCTGTATGTAACGTAATCTCACTGCAGATATTCGTCATATGTACCTTTAAGGCATTGTCTTTGTATGCTTTTGGATTAGCTTTGTTAGTGTTTCCTTTAAACATAATGTACGGTTCTCCAGTTGCTTTTCGCTTTCTAAGAAGTTTACTCCATCGAGCTCTAGCATCTGCATCTCCTTGTTCAAGGCGTCGCATAAACTTATCACCAACAACTGCGCACTGATGTAAATTAAGCGATTGTCTGTTGACATCTCCTTTAGGTTCTCTAATTTCAAGCCACTCCTCAAAATCATCATGCTCAATGTTGATATTAACTGAGGCTGCCCCTCGTCTAACAGACCCTTGATTAGTAGCGAGTATTGTTGAATCATAAATTTTGCAAAATGGTACGACTCCGTCTGATGTTCCATTACCTGTAATTGTTGCGCCAGCAGGACGTATCATATTAATTCCGATACCAACTCCCCCGCCGTGTTTAGCTAGTAACATCATTTCTAAATTTTTATTACCAATCTCTGCAATGCTATCCCCTACATCAATGCCAAAACAAGAAATAGGCAAGCCACGATCAGTGCCTGTATTAGACAGTACAGGGCTAGCAAGATTAAGCCAACCTTTCCAAATGTAATTAAAAAACGTTTCACTTAGCTCTGGCTTGTACAATCTTTTTGCGACTGTTGTTGCGACTCGTTGGTATGCGTCACGGGGTGTTTCCCATGGCAATAAATATCCTCCGGATATAGTTTTTTTGTATACGTCGGTATCGCCCCAGGTTGGGTAGTCAATACCTTTTTTCCATTCATTATTCCACATTATTTAAAAAATAAAATTGCGTAGGCTATTGCTACGTTTAAATTAACTAATACTAAGTTCCATTGTTTTGCTACAAATACTTGAGGAATTGATATTATTCCAGCAATAATATATGTAACTATACCTGTTCTATCAGGTAGTATATGTGGGGATAACATCATAAATGCCGTCCCCATATATCCTAATCTATTTGCAAGCCGCTCAATAGGCTTTAGCCTACGTTGCCTTACTAAAAATTTTAATACTTTTTTATTCATTGTTTAATTGTTCCCACATTTCGTATTCATCTAATAGCTTACCAAATGTCCTCAAAGTTCTCTCCTTCACCAGCTTTCGAATAATCCGTCGGCCGAACCGCGAAAAAATCAGTATGAGTATGCCCCCCGGTAAGATGGTAGAACCAATCAAGATTGCTTGCTGCGTTTTTGTCAAATGGGATATGCGACTTAAGATCTGCGTAACCGAGTTCAACGAGTTTTTCATTTGTTCTCTTTTTTATAAAGTGTTTTAAATCATTTGCTTTAATGCCTTCAATGTCACCCATCTCAAACATTTTATCTATATACTTACATTCAAGTTTTACCATTGTTTCAGCAGCGTTTATTATATCTTTACGACATAAATCTGCTAATTGATTGTTTTCACTGCACATATCACGGAACAACTTACAACCCATTTTGCTGTGTAAAGATTCATCGCGAACACTCCACTTCATTTGTTGTCCGATACCCTTAAGTAAATTGCGTAACTGGAAACTATATAAAACAGCAAAAGCTGAATAGAGACTAACGCCTTCGGCGAAAGCTGAAAAAATTGCCAGAGACTTTCCAATACCAACAGAGCTTGAACCACTGTAAGCAACCAAATTATCAAACCTTTCCGCAGTTGCGGGCTCATGTAAGAATGCTTCATAATCTTCTAATCCTAATGTTTCATTTAAATAACTATAAGCTACAGCATGTATTGTTTCTTGCGATCCAAACATCATAGCCATTTGTTGTATTTCGTGTTTAGGAAACCAGCCTACAACTTTCTGGGTCCAATAATCTGATACTGCACATTCTGTTTGAGCAAAACCTAGTAGGATATTACCTACTAAGTTCTTTTCTTCTGGTGTTAGCTTTTCTTTCCAATCTTTAATATCACCTTGCATGGGTATTTCAGTGTGCAACCAAAATGCCTGTGCTTGTTTCAGCCAACCCTCATTGTAATAATCAGGATATTCAAATGGTTTATACGCTATGCGCTCATCAAACAACCCCATTAGTTTTCTATCTCAATTGCAATGTCAATAAACGGTAGATATATAACGTGTTGATGATGTGTATCACCGTGATATGATCTCATACCTACTACGATTCCTGGATAAAATCCAAGACTTACGCTCCATTGTTTAGCGCCCTTGCCCTTTGTATTTTTTGACATAATTTTTAGATTTTTTGTTATTACTTGTTTTTGATTTTGCGTGCACGCCTGGCCTAGATATAGTAGGTCTTTCTAAATAATTTGATAAAGTTAATTTAGCCATATACTTTTATATTATGTTCATCATGCAGTTTTACTACATCTTTATATTTTACATATCCTTTTTGATTGATAGACCACTTAACAAATTTATCAATCTGCCGCTCTTTATACTTTTGGCGGGCTACGTGTTTCGAGAGTTTAGGATTAACTCTATTGTTCTGTCGCATTCAGCTTGATTTTGTGGTTTATATAATGTGTAACTAGGAAACTGCTGCGACACTAGCAACTTAAATAGCTTCCAACGGATTGGAAAAGATTCATTTGCTCTGCCCTTAGTTTCAATAATAAAGTCTTCGCCTATAAAGTCAGGTGTATATTTTATTGGCAATATACGTTTGCTGCCTCTGTTTTGATAACTACCTTTACCATTAGCTTGTCTTTCAAAAGCTTCATTTTCAAAATGAAAACCATTAATAAGTACAAAAGTTTCGCCCTCATACTTAGCTTTAATTTTAGCTTTCTTCAGCCCCATATACATATAGCGTTCAAGCCCAGAAGCAAAGTTGATACCGTCATATGATACCTTCTTTGCTTGAACAGGGCCTCGTTTTTTTCTTTTAAAAGTCTTTCTTCGCATCTCTAATATAACATTCTTCTACTTCATTACGAAGTACCATTCGCGCTTTTTCTAAATAGTTAACAGCATCCATAAGTTCTTCTTGTAAATGTTGTAGCCATCTATCAAGAGGTTGATCATCATCTGCAAGCGTAACACCATATTTTTTATAGCCTACATCTGATCTGCTTTGTATCTTATCGATTACTTGTTTGATTATTTGATCTCTCATATTGTATCTTTTACAAATGTTCCATTCACCATATTTCCAGTTCGATTACTGATCTCGCCATATGCACTATCGATACAATGCTCAATGTTGACACCAGCCAAAGTGGAAAGATTGGTAAGTACCACAACGGCATCACCAATAGCGTCAATAATGTCCTCTTTATTGTTTTTGAGTATGGCGTCTGCAAGCTCACCAACTTCTTCAAGTAACTTAATATATTGTGTTTTAACATCTCCATTTTGTGTTATGCCACGAACATCAGCCCATGAACGAATTAAATCAAATGTATTGTTGTCAAGCGCAGGCTCCTCTATAAAAGCAGCATGGTAAGCTTTATTATATATATAACAGCGGTTGTCGTTGTACATAGAAGATTTTACGTTAGCCATTATCCATGGTATTGTTTCATTTGATATTTCAAATTTTCCTAACCAGGTTTGCCAGGTTATACCTATGTTATCCATCAAGGCACCTTTTAATTTATTTACAGGCACTGGAAACGTTGTTGTTTGGTCTGTCGGGTTTATTTTCATTTTATTAAATTGTAATTGATTATATTTCTTATGGTCAACTTTATAGCCATAAGACTTTTGAAGTTCTATCTCAAGATCGGATATATAATTTATATCTTCACTTTGATCAAGAACTTCATATTCAGAAGGCTTATAGCCCTGTTGTTTAGTAACGCGTATAAATAAATTACGCGTCACACCTATCTTCTTACCTGGTATGTGATATAAATAATACATAACTTATATCGCTACAGGTGCTGGTATATGAGGACCGTGCTCATAACCAATTAGTCGCGCACCTTTTTCAGTGCAAAATCTATATGCTGGTAAATTACGCATTGGTTGCTCTAAATATTTCTTTACTGCTTCGATTTGATTTGTGTACACATGAGCATCAATTATATTAACTGCTAACTTACCTACTATAAGGCCAGTTTTGCTGGCAACATAATTTAACACCAGTGTAAACAAAGCTACATCATATGGCACACCTAAATACATATCTCCGGATCTTTGTAATGCAAACATATTAAGTTTACCATTATCTACAAAAAACTGAAAATACAAATAACAAGGGGGCAAAGCCATTTCTTTTATTTGTGCAGGGTTCCACAGGGATATAACATGGCGACGACTATCCGGCTCGTCACACAACCCCCATATAAGCTTGCTCATCTGATCAAAACCTTGACTGTTAAAGTTTCTAAGCTGGTGACCATATACTGGCCCTAAATCGCCATTTTCATCAGCCCAAGCATCCCATATTTTTACACCTGCTTTTTGAAATCTTTCAATGTTTGTTTCACCATTTAAAAACCATTGCATCTCGGTGTTAAATACTTTAGGGAACATTTTGCGCCCTGTAAGTACTGGAAAGCGATTGCTAACATCAAACTCCATACTTTGATTAAATATAGAGTAGCACCCAACACGCGTCCGGTCTTCTCTATAAACGGAATTATCATCTAAGCATCGCCGAAGTATATCCATATATTGTAATTCATAATCCGTACTTCTCATAATAGAATACATATAATTCAAATATTTTAGGCCATATCTGGTAATCATCATATTGATACGGACTACGTTTAACTTTATCTTTTGCTTTTACGTCTATCCACCATTTACGCGGTTCACTATTTAAAACTGCAAAAGGCGCAATAGCTATATTGTTTCTTACACACCAAAGATAGGCATTATTTTCCAAATCGCTGCGGTTATAAGGCAACATTGGTTTAAAAAATCCTCTCTTTTTTTTACTTAAACCGCTTCCCATGGTAGCGGATCATCATTAATAGTTATATCTTGATGAGGTATAAAGCAGCCTGACTTTGGTTCCCATTTAAAGTGGGCCTCAGCGCCATTCTCTCCAAGGTTTTGGAACTTAACTTTCAATACTTTAGCTTTAACAGTTTTAGCCTCATAGTTTCTATGAACTAATATACCATGATAACTTGCATCATACCATTCACCTCCACCTTTAATGTTATACATAGTTGGTTCTTCTATTTGACCATCTGAACCTTTATACATTTTAGTTGGGTGTGCTACAATAAATACTAATACATCATACTTTTTAGCAAAGATTTCAATCTTAGTTAAGTATTCCATAGTGTATCTATTAACATCTTCTGTTTTACAATCTACGTCTCTCACTTTATTAAATGGATCAATGACAAGGCATTTAATACCTTTACGCTTAACAAGCTCAGCACCTTTACGAAGTACCGACTCAAGCGTGTAACGTTCCATATCTATAAAGAAGAAGTTGTCGTTCACATGCTCAGCTACCTGGTTCCATTTATCTCCTCCAATATCTGCTTTACGCGGCATATCTTGCCACACTTTACGCATTATTTTATGTGCATGGAGATAAGTCGGAGCATTTTCAGGCGAAGCGAAAGCTGTTTTCCATCCATAATTAGCGTTGTATCCAACAACCATTTGGTCGACAAAATCCGACTTGCCCGAGCTGGGTATACCAGTAACTGTAATAAATTGGCCAGTGTAAGTTGAAAATATGTCATCGAAATTTGATAAACCAATTTGATACCCGGGTTTGAAACCATTCGTAACAAAGTCGGTAACCTCGCCTTCAATATCTTTGAACGTTGTGACGTTTTCAAGTGGGACAGGTCTTGCTTTGGTAATACGCTTTGCCAGTTCTTCTTTTCCATATTCTAATAAGTATTCGTTTGCATCTTTGCAACCATTAAAATCAGCTAAGTAGCATACTTCAGCGCCAAGCCTTCTTACAAGCTCTCGCTGTAATGCTTGCCCAGCCTCATCTGCATCTACTGCTATAATTATTTTTTCTTTATCCTCAAAATAATCAATACAATTATCTAGATAATCTAGGTTGTTTGTATTAAGTGTAGCGCCATTAGGAACAGATACTACATTATGTATACCTGCTTCATATAACGAAAGGGCATCCATCTCGCCTTCTACTATAATAGCATATTCATAACCGACTACGCTATTAATATTATAGAAAACCTTTTCGGCACCCTTATATAATTTAAAATTCTTACGACCATCTCTGTATTTAACATTAATAAGTTGGTCGCCCATATAGTAATTAAACTGTATGGTATTCTCGGTCTTACCGGTTTGTGGCATAAACTCAGAACCCTCGGTTACTTTGAGGGCTCTAAGCGTCTGCTTTGATATACCGCGCGATTCAAACCACTTCTCAACGTTAGACGAAACATCGTGTATAGCATCAGGCGTTTCCGGTCTGATGTATACTTTTTCGCTAGCGCCTTTACGCTGATAAGTATGTAATTGAAATGTGCTGTCACAATTATGGCAAGTTCCGAGACCCCGTTCCCAATCGTAAGAAGCACACTTTGCTTTCTTATTTTCAGGTTTCCTATCTTCAGAACACATAGGGCAAGTGCCCTGTGACGCTCCTACTTTTAGGTCGTGTTGATTAAACTGGTCAATCAAATATCCATTGATCTCCGAATTGTTAACTTGCATTTAATTTAATTTATTTTTACCATTCTTCTTTATCTCTACATTCAGGACATATATCGCAGAAGTCATATTCCTCCTGCGATATTTCCTGATTACAAAATTCACACGTTGGCATTAGAACGGCAAATCTTCTTCAACAGCAGCCGGTTGAGCGGGTGCACTTGGTGCGCCGTCTCTTGGTGCTGCTGCTACGTTATCACCATTAGTCCATACAACTTGTACATTACCAAGATATACTTTATTCTCTTTAGCCTCGCGCTCTTCTTTAGATTGCGAAATAATAACAGGACCTTGATTATTAAACTGATCAAGTTCGTCATTTATAGTTATTGTAATAGGTAAATACTTACCTTTCTTACCATCGATAATTTTAGTTTTATCGATTTTTGTCAAGTCTATACTTGTTTTAATTATTGAAGCCATACTCGTTCAAGTTGTTGAAGGTTCTACGTAAAGCATCTAGTGATACACCGTTGTTACGGCGTAAGTTATCTACTGCTTTTACATGGTTTTGGTTATTATAAAAATTACTCTCACTGGTTTTGATGCCAGTTACATTACACACTTTCATTTTTCTTCGTGCCATTATATTTGGTTTTAAAGGGTTTTATTAATAAAATAATTAGTAGGATCAAAATCCTCATTGTTGTAAAATAGATCGTATGCAGCACTTGCATCTTCTACTTTGCGTTTACCTGCTTCATAAAAATCAGGCGAACAGTCAAAGATACCAATAATATGCGAATTTTTGTCTATTGCAATGAATAAAAATTCGTAACCAAATAACTTACTATAAATGTAAGCTTGACTATCGTAGTTCCACTTGCGTGCACTTGAACGAAAACCATTTACGTTACTTGTTGTTTTCAAATCAATAATAAGCTTCTCATCGTGATTAACAATATCAGCTTTACCTTTCCACATATTATTCTCCAGCTCAATTATGCCGGGTACTTCATACTCTACATTATCACCTTGAATTAAACTCTTTGCAGTATCATTAGCCAAAAGTATTTCTCGCATTTTCTGTACATTGTCAACTTCTTGTTGAAGCATGCACATCTCTCCGCCAGATAACTCTTTATACTTTTTCGTATTCCTTGTGCTTGCCTCAATAATTTTGAAGCGTTCCAATTTATCCGGTTCAAGTATAGCCGTGTGAAAGTAACTACCAATAATTAAATTGGGTGATGCCTTCGTTGGCTGCCCATACTGCAAAGGGTCATTCAGTAATGTTCCTATATCAGAGTTGCTTAAATATTGTTTACCGAACGCACCGTAGTAATGTTCGTCATCTTTAAGCTTTTCTAAAATCTCAGGCTTGTTCATACTTTTTAAGTTCTGCTTTAGCAGCGGTGTCTACCTTATACTTTGCATTGATTGCAGTGATTGATCCGCCAGATTTAATATACTGAATTGCTTTATCAAACGCATCAGTTCCGGATTTTAATACCGGTTTTTCTTTCTTTTGGTCACGGCCTCCAGTGTTAGTAGCATCAGCGTCCGCGGTGTCGTCAATAAGCAATAGGTTACCCAGCGCATATTTCTTACCATAACTTGAAGCTGATCCAAACTGCTGAGGTACTTGCATACCTTTTTGATTTAGATCAATACCAACCACTGCGGTTGATTTGATTGTCATTCCGTCCTCGGCATCGTGAATTGTAGCGGTAGATTTTAGCATAGGAGGCATACCCTCTTTACCAAAATAATCTTTCACTAGTTTTTCACTTACCGTAAAGTATACATTATACTTTTCATTAAACGGTTTCAATCCTTCAAGTATGTCTTCAGCAGATCGGAAGTTGTACTTTCCGAATGAATTAAAGCGACTCTTCTTTGCTTTAAATTCTTGTTGAATTTTACTTAATTTCTCGTGAATTGTCATATATATATTATTACGTATTATACACTTTTGTTAGTCCTAACTTACAGGTAATCAATTACTTGCTCACTCGGAACGTTGTCTACTAGTTTATCAATTGCTTCCTTTTTTATCTGCGAAACTCGCACATAACTAGCGGTACCATTGATTTCTAGTTTGTCCGCTATATCTTTAGCCGACATCTTATCACAGTCTAATCCATAACTTAATCGTATTACTTCATACTCTTTATCCGTTAAGTGTTCTTTCATTATACCTAATAGATATGCGTTAAGTAATGCAATGTTATATGGCTCAGAATTATCTGGTATTTGAAACATAGAATTTTCATCATCTACATTTGGATTGTTATCAATACTTAAAAATATCTGATTAAAGAATGTTTCAACTATTAATCTGTCCTTGCCAGAATTTTTTCTAATCTCATTTAATTTATGCTCTGGTATACGCATATCACCGCGATTAATATCTATTGATCTTCTCACGGCTCCTCGTATACGTTTACCTAAAAACGATTTTAGTGTTAGCTCCTGATCATCACTTTGTGAAAGCGATTCCCAATCTATCCTATCTACAGCAGCAATTAAACCTATACTTCCTTCTTGTATTAAATCATTAATAGTCATTACTCCCGACGCTTGTTGCGACGTAGCAAATCTTCTACTAATATTTTCTACAAGCGGTAAGAACACAGTAATTAATTCTTGCCTACTATAGTCTTTAAAAGCTTTATCTGGTATAACACTTAAACAAAAGTCTAAGTCTTCTTTATACCGAATGTAGTTTGTTACATTATACTTTTTCATTTAAAAGCTCTTTCTCTTTGGTTAACTCATGCGTCATATTCCTGTACACCGTACGGGTTGAAACGTTGAGAACTTTAGCTATTGCTGCGATAGTGATTTTTTTATCATCATCGTGCAGTAATAACATTGTTTCATATATATCCTCTGGAGTTGCCTTACTCCCTCTTCCTATGAGCTTTCCTACTATTGATAATTTTTCACTCTTTGTCAACCCTGTGTTATCTTTAAAAATAACTTTTCTTAGTTTATTTTTAGGTGGTTGATCTAAATCCATCATACTGATTTCGTAAATCATTGTCTTGAGTAGTAGCTCAGGCATGGTAAAGGTAGCAAATCCATTTGACTTTTCAGCAATAAACCATGCTAATTCTTCAAATTTATCAGGATTAAGCTGAGGATTTAAGTACCAAAGAACAAGTAAATGCCACTTTAACGACTTATATGTTGTTATCTGTGCTTTACTTCTAAACAATGTATAGCATTCATGCGTCCCGTGTTCATAGAAATAACCCCACTCATAAACTTCTGTGGGCTTATCACTGACCGGATCACGCCGATAGACTATATTATTATTATTTAAGTAAAACATTTTACGTGACATTAGCCTGTTACTTTATATACTTAATTAGCTAGCGTCACACTTTTGCAACACTAATTTTAATTTTCTGTTTATACCATTCATTATTTGCTATTGCAAATTTATACTTTTTCTGCGAATGGTCGTACAATTTTCTGCTCATTTTTATTTGCTATCTTATATTTATCTCCTTCGTAATAGTTCCAGTAAGCTGCAATGCTATCACCCTCTACTTTATATTCATCCGGCATACACTGTGGTGGCTCGTGCCAATCATCACCTTGTATATATCTAGGGTATTGAGAAAGAAAATCTCTACATTTGATTATAGTTAAATGCTCTTTACCATATCTTTTTGTATATTCCCTGCCTAATGCCATCATATATTCATATGCCCAAAAATAAGTTGAGCGTGAGCTCCTTACCCATATTGTAGACGGGTGATTTAAATGTGCTTGCTTGTAAGGTATAAGATCTTTTAGTTCTTCATCGCCATAACAATGATGCGCTGTACAAAGCATTTGCGCTGCTTCTAAGACCATCTTAACCTTATGCTTATCGTAATGATAGCTAGCTGCAGTTACGGGGTCTCTATCAAGATAAAATAAATTCATTACAGTTCTTGGTATTTGAATACATCAAACACTTTATTGTGCAATGCTCTACCTGTAGAGTTACTTAAGCGCACATCTTCAAATGTACTTTCGTCTACATCTTTGTATACATATAGCCTACCGTTTTTGAAGTTGACTAATAGTTTTTTACTGTCGTTGTAGTAGCTTACTGTGTCTACCATTGATGAATCTACTAATATGTGTTGTACTTTTGTGCTCATAAATTTCTAATTTTAGTTTCTATTCTATCTATTTTATTCTTAATTATTGCTGCCTTCTCGTATTGCTCCTTATCTTCATAAGCTTGGAGCAGTGTCATCAGCCGGGCTAGCTCAGCTAACAACACTTCTTCATCAGATGCATTACCTTGATTACCAAACACATCTTGTTGTAAGGTTATTTCAATGTCTTGTCCTGATGCTTTTACTTGTTCAATGAATTGCTGGTCAAGATCTGCTTGCCTATTCATTATTAATTTAAATACTTTTTCTGCTAACAAGTCCGAAAACTTATCCATCTCTTCTTCAGTCATATAGTTTAGTTAGTATGTATTGTGTTACTTCTACTCTTCGCTTTGCGTATGCAATACCATTTAATTTTACTTCTTTCCAATCTTCAACGCCGGCCCAACCACGACCATCCCAAGCTTCAGCTTGTTTTAGTTCATTAGTTGCTGCTGACACCTTTGCCATCATATAGTTTTCGGCTCGTAGATGTAATGTTAGTTCTTCTATGTGTTTATCTCTATTCATTATTCCCAGTATTTGTTTACTAATTCTTCAGGCCAAAGTGCTTTACTTAAGTCCATTATTGTTTCCATAAATTCATCGAACACAACTTCGTCGTGGCCTAAGTCTATACTGTACGTTCTTTCGTAATGTTTAATTGTTATTTTCATATTAGTGAAATATTAGTCCTACTTTTTTGTTTTTACTAAACCATTTTGTTGCAAATAAATCTACTTTGCTTGCATTTACAAACCCAGCGCGGTCTAGCTCTTGCTCGGATTTGAATATTTTAGTATACCTATCTTGCTTGTAATCAATCATATGTACCTGCTTACCCGCATTACTGAATATAATATCGTAATTGTTAGGCAGATCAGTTTTGTGAACTAGATCAACCATATTAGTATATGAATAAAACTTGACGTCGGGGTTGTGTATAGCAACCGTTATCCATTTTTTTAGATATGCGCCGGAATAATAATCACCGCTATCATGGACACGTACGTAATCGGGTTTCTTACGTTTTATTTCAGCATTCATTGCATCTACAAATCTGTCTGTCTTGCTTAGCTCATAGCGCTTTTCGAAAGCAGGTTTTACATTGCTCCAGATATATGCGCCTTTCTTAGCATAACAAAACTTTACGCAAGTATCCGCCATTGGGCATGTTAGTTTACCGCTGGCTGATTTGTATGCAGGTATACCGAAATTGAATACCCGTACGCCAAGTTGTTTACTCGTATTTTTTAGTTTACTGTTTTGCGTTAATAAATTCATCACTTAGTAATTGTTTTTTAAGTGCGTACAACTTATGTATTTCAGTGTGCATAAACTTTATTTGTTCGTTCACTGCTACAACGTCATTGCATCGCGTTTCTTTCATACATATTATCGTAAGCTGTTCGTATTTAGCTTGTAAATCTTTATCCCAGCTGCATTCATTTTCGAACTGCTTTAGCCCGTAGATTACGGTGGCATGGTTACGACCAACAATTTCACCGATCAATCTCAGTGAATATTGGGTATGTTCTTTAGCAAGTTTGTAATATAACCACCGGTTAATTACTACTTCGTGGTCACGGGACGAGGATAATATATTTACCCCCGTACCCATAACTATGTCTTTAATGGTGTGCAGATCTTTCATCAGTCTAGTAATACCATATAAGCTTCAGGATTAGCACGGCGGAACCAGTCTAAACCTCTACGCATTTGACTTATTAATTTTGGGTTGCCGCCACCCATAGGCTTTGCACTGAGAACAAACTCAGCACCTTTAATAAAGTCAAACATACTAAGTTCAACTGCTGTTAACTCCATTGATTGATCAGTATAGGGGTTAGTTACAACAGCTCCTTCGTCATATATTTGCCCGTCAAACCACTTAGGCAGTGGCTTCTGTAATAGTGTCGGCTTCCCGTTCATATCCTTTGTTTATTAGTTCGTCTTCTATTTTTTCTTTAATATCGCCTACCATACTGTCGTATGATTCCTCTACAGCATCCATAAACGGGTGCCAGTCTAAGTCGTCAATATACATATTATTACCGTCTTGTATTGCCGTTGCAATTTCATCTGATAAATCGTTTTCATAGTAGTGTACATCTTCACTTATACACACACTGTCAGGATTGTTAGTAGCAAGAAATACTTCGTAACCGTCTGCAGTTGTTTCAGAATAGCAGTAAAAGTCAAAATGTTTATTAGTCCACTGATCTGAAACTTCGCAATCGTAGTGTTTTTCAAGTAAATTCCACGCTTTAGTCTCGTCCATATCGTGGTACTCTAAGTAGCCACGCTTTTCTAACTCACTGGTTATCAGCTCGTCGGTAATTATTTTTTGTTTTAGCGGTGCATTTTCTGTACCCATAAAACCGGGTAATTTATTTAAAGGGTTCTCTTCCATTTTAGTGTTCGTTAAAAATTAAATATATACTATCCCAGCTTCTTACTTCGCACATATCGCAGATATAACCGAGCTGGCCTACGGTTAGGTCTACTACAAATTTATTTTCATTAAGTGCTTCCTCCGCAATTTGCGCTAAGTAAGGCCACTTATCTTTGTTTTCAATTAGCTTTACTCTATACTCGTCTTTGAGCCTTTGGTAAAGGGTTTTATATTCTTTCATGTTTATATTATCTATGTTTATCCGTGTTTAGTTTGTGAATTAGTTCTCGCACACCGATCTCAATCATTGCATACGCTTTATCACCTGTGTCTTGTATTACTCCCGCATCAAGCATTTGGTTTTCAATTATCTGCCACATATGCTCTTTCACATACTCTTCAACGCCTGTTACTGTTGCACTAATACCGTCTTGATCTTCGCTGGTAATTCCGTGCTCGTGTATAGCATGTAAGGTGTTTATCATATCTCTATCCATCGTATTTAAATTTTAGTTTTATGCTGTTAGTGTGGAATGCCATATTGTATTCTTTAAGAAGCTCTGTTGCTTTAATAACTGTATCTGCTTCATCTATTACTTCTCCTTTGTATATCAATTGATACACACCTGTTTTATTATATTTCACTCTCATTTATATTTAGTTTTTGTATTAATATATCAGTGTTGTATGTCTCAGCTAGCTCACTCCAGTTCACTGTGTTTAAGAATAGATTAGCATAGTCAATTAATAAATAATACACATCTCTATCTCTG
>UEXN01000478.1_pt3 | contig 25494 bp, 42 predicted proteins | sample 1796711 | NCBI WGS metagenome assembly UEXN01 (sample SAMEA4772470, study PRJEB27181) | metagenome | reverse complement strand
AACGCTTGGAAGTTTGCCACAGCACCCCCCAGCGATATAGCGCCTGTACCCGTGGTTGTGGTTGTTTCTTTTACTCTGTCTTTAAGGACAAGTGCCATTGTCTTCTCCGATTAACTATTCTGGCTCAACCCATTCGGGGTTTTGCGTCCATGTAGTGCCGTCAAATGTGTATTTGTTTCCCGCCCAATCAGCGCGGGTATTAGCTAGATTTTCATAAACTGTTGCGTTATCAGAGTTTAAATCCCAAATAACAGACTCTATTGGATCGCCAACAGCAATATGATCAGAAGCTTCAGTAATCACCACACTGTCATCCAGCAAATATTTAGACAATCCAGTTGCGGTTTCTACAATAGTCTTCATATTCTACCCCTTAACAATAAGCTTTGTAGCTGATACGGCTGTTCCTGCAATCACACTAGGATCGGCGGCGGTCAAACCAAGACTTCCGTCAATTTGAACAAAATACTGCTGTCCCGCCGTTAGGCTACTCTGCGCGTCATCTACAGCACCTACAACCTGAATGGTTGCTGTTGCTCCATCAGAATAAGCCGCATCCGAAATTCCAATATAGTTTTCTGCTGTTAGAGTTGTAGAAACAGACAGGGTCTGATACACAATCCCAGTGCCATAGTCAGAATTGCCTTCGTCCGAGTAAGCTATGACGTTTTTTTGGGCATTAGAGTCATACGCCATTCCGATATAACGAGTATCCGCGCTCTCAAACACAATAGGAGTCGTGAAACTAATGGAGGTGCCGCTTACCACTCCTGACACAACAGTGCCGTGGTCAGAGTTGCCCGTGTCTCGGTACGCAATCGCTACTTTGCCAGAGTTGGCGTCATAAGCGGCGGCGGTGTAGTTAATAATTGCGGTTTCAAAAACAACGCCTGTACCAAAAGAAACTGATGTGCCGGCAATGGTCCCCACTCTGGCAAGGCCATAACCAGAAGTTCCGCCGTCCCTGCAAGCCACAACAACCTTTTGTGCACTAGAATCATAGACAACTGCAATATTTTCGCAATCCGCAGAAGAGAAAATGGCATGTGTGCCAAAGCTGATATCCGTGCCACTAATGGTCCCCACAACAGCCGTGCCGTAGTTAGAGTTTCCGCCATCCCTATAAGCAACGACGCTTTTTTGAGCGTTAGCGTCATACGCTATACCGATGAATTGAGTGTTTCCAACCTCAAATGGCTGGTCGCTTCCAAAACTAATACCCGTGCCACTAACGGTCCCCACAATGCACGTTCCGTAATAGCTGTTAGCGTTATCTCTATAAGCAATAACAACTTTCTGAGCATTGGCATCATAGGTCATAGCAATGTAGCTAACTTCGCCGGATCTAAATACAGTTTTTGTGCCAAAGCTGATGGACGTGCCACTTACCGTGCCAACAATAGCCGTTCCGTTGTTAGAGTCGGGAACGGCCTTATAGGCAATAACAACTTTCTGAGCGTTAGCGTCATAAGTTGCCGCAATATCAATAGCCTGCTGGTCTATAAAAACCACTGGAGTGCCAAAGGAAATTGACGTACCGCTTACGGTGCCAACAACGGCGGTTCCATAATTGGAGTTGCCAACATCTGTGTAAGCAACAACAACCTTCTGGGCATTTGCGTCATAAGCACACGCCATGTTGTCAGCTCTTGCGCTTTCAAATACGACGGCGGTGCCAGTGGTCTCCGGGGTTGTAGAGCCGGAAACAGCACTAACAGTGCCGTTGCTATTTACGATAACCGTGTCACCGTTCGCCAAGGTTCCTGATGCTGTTGCGGTTAGCGTTGGGCTGGGGTTAATAGCATCAATCTGCGTTTGAATGTTTGATGTGACGCCGTCAACGTAGTTAAGCTCTGCGGCAGTCGCTGTCACTGCCGTGCCACCAATTACCAACTGGCCAGATGAGTCCAAATATACGGACTTGCCTGCGGGGTAGTTGATAAACACTTCCTTGCTACCTGCTGACAAGTTAACAGCAGATCCGGAGTTTGTGCTTGCCAACACAGTCGTTCTGGTAAGCGTGTTTCCGCTAGATGCGTATGTGCCAAGACCGACTTCAAAGTCGGTATTTGCATCATCCACGATAGCGTAGTAGGTGGTATCACCGTTAGACAGCACGGATGAGAAGGTGACGAAGTTTGTCGTCGCCCCCGCAAGCGTAATCGCTCCCGTGCCTGTCGTCGTGGTGGTTTCTTTTACGCGATCAGCAACGACCAAGGCCATAGTTACGCAATCCGGATAATAGCGTTAGAGGCATCAGGCGTGGGGAAGACGATAGTGAAGTCTCCTGCGCTAGACGACTTATTAGAGCCAAAATCCAACACAACAATCGTGTTGGTAGTGCCCGATCCCGCACCTGCCGTAGTGTTATAAATCAAACATCCGCGAGCCGTAATGGTAGAAGACCCAAAAGTTAAGTCGGCAAAGTCGGTCAACGCCGTAGTACCTGACGTAGTTGGGGTGACGTTAGTTAAAGTGCCCCCTCCCGCGCTATAACCCGTACCACTTACCTCGTTAGAAGTAGTGTATGCGGTAGTGGCCGCATTAAAACTGGCATTATTATCATACAAAGCCAGCTTAAACGTATCGCCGGAGCTATTAGTAAAATCGTGTTTTGCCTGAAGCAATTCCTGCTTAAAAGACGTACACATAAAGTTTCCTGAAAAAGCCATATCAAAGTCTCCTGATAAGTTCGGCTAGGTCTTTTTGCCCTGCATCACACAAGACATTGTAAATGGTCGTTCGGTCACTGTTGACCGCTTCTTTCATGTAAAAAACAAGGACCGCACTTAAATGGTCTTTGTAAGCAAGCGCCTGCTCTTTAATAGCGGGCGGGGCGGTATCAGAAACGCTGATAAGCTTATTAAGGCATCGCTCGGCTACCTCTTCCGGGGTAAAACCGCGATGGTCGGTAGTCTGAACTTCAACTATTCCGGGGCTTATTTTACCCCCTTCTACCATCATTGTTTAGGCCTTATTAGCATTCCAGTGCGATATTGATCCGTAACTTCTTTATTTTCACCAAATTGTTTCATGCCCGCCAACGCCATTTGAAGCTGTTGAGTATACAAAGCAATCATATCTGGCTCACCTTTCATAAAAGTATAAGCCTCAAGCAAGCTACCGTACAGCATTGCTAACGGAGCATTTTCACTAAGCCAAGACATAGCGGTGTCCGCCAAAGTAGTTAAACTGGCGGGTCGGTAGTAATAATGTAATTCAGCTACATACGCTTGGTCCGGGGTTGGCGTCAAAATAAAATTGGACCTATCAAACAAAGCGTAATATTTAGGCGTCCCTTTAATTGTTTCATCTGGCCAATAAGTCTGTACGAAGTTAACGTCCTTAAAATCTACAAAAGTTTTGTCTCCAGCAACTTCAAGAGACAAAGAAAAAGGCGCTAAGAAGTCAGAAGGGCAATCCAAATATTTGTTGGTGTTTGTGGTATTTCCCAGAGCGTTTTTACGAAAATCCGTAAGTTGCACCATTTTAAAGATGCGTTCTTCCGCATTACGAATAAAAATAGGCAGGTTATTGACGAAAGTTGTTTCGTCATTTTCTGCGTAATCCTGTATCGCTTGCTTTAGCTCACCGTATGTAAAACTCATGTCGTTGTCACCGATACAGTACCCACCGAACCCCCGAGGGCCGTGGTAATTTCTATTTCAGAGGGCATTTGCACCGGGGACGCCGAATAAATGCTGTTGGTGGTCTTTACCAAGAAAGCACTGGTAGGGTTGTCTGAATCAGGCCTTGGGTTTAAAAGAGCTTGAGGACCAACGCCTATTTTTGTCGGCTGTAACTGAGGCTGTTTAGCTTCATATTCGTCCGGACCCACCAACAAGCCGTTCCATTCTTTCCGCATTTCGTTAAGTTTGTAACGAAAGCCGGATCGGTCAGAAATACCGAAAGCAAACCTACCTGTAGCAAAGCGAGCCATTAAAGAAGCCTTGAATAAGCCATGGACGGCTGTATGTTGAACGAAGTTCTGTCCCTGTCCTCTGATGCGGCTCTTTCAAACTCTTCCTCATATACGGCCTTGAGAAGTTGTACGCGATCTGGCGCTCGTTTTATGGCTAAGTAATAAGCAAGGCCTGCCGCCAAACACGGATAAAACCTAAACGGAATGTCCATGGTGTTTGTGAAAGTATCTGCGTCGTCCATTCTCACCAGCTTGTCAATAATGACAACGTCTGTGCTGTTTTCTGGCACGGGCCAAAGCTTTAGCGTCGGGTCAATTTGGCGATCTACAAAAAATTGTGCCGGTCGAGACTGCGTCGTTTTTGTTGGGATGTTAATGTAATCCCCACGACTAATACGTTGCAGGGTATAGTCCGTGCTATCTCGACGAACAATCGCGTCTAAAACGTCAATAGTAGAAGAGCCTAGAGCATAATTACCGGTGCCTTTCGTCAGGGTTACCGTGGTCTGCTCAATGGTCCATTGGTTTAACCCTCGGTTAGCCCAATCACCCAGCATCAAGTTCAACGACCGTTTGGCCGTTTTAAGGTCATAGCCAGTACGGACTTCTAGCCCGCACCGCTCAAAAGCCTCTTCAACGTAATCGCTTACATCTAGCTCAAAATTTGTTGAACCTGATACGGTCATTATTTATAACCTCGGACCCGTGGCTTTGGGGGAGACTTCATGGCCTCCTCTTTGTGAGCATTTACACCGCCGCCCGCACTAAAAAACCCCATCTTATTGCGAACTTTAGTGGGCAACTTAGACAACCCTTTGTTTGCTTTTGGGACGGCTTTTAGGTCTTTTTTCATGCTTAAAGCGCCTTTTTTGAACTACTGCGGACGCGAGACTTTGTGACTCCGCCACCTTTTTTCATAGGAGCCGCTTTGGGCTTGGCCACCATGCCGCCACCACGCATTCTTTTAACTGGGGCCGCTTTAGGCTTGGCCGCCATGCCGCCACCACGCATTTTCTTGGGCATTTTTCGATTAGTTCCCGGCATCACACAACCTCCTGTAGGTTTCCTGTCGTTCGTCCCAAAGATGTGCCATCTCAGGATCGTCTAAATAATTCTTATAATACCCTTTTTCTCTCAGCATTTCTGCCGATTTTTCCAACTTAGACAGCCGTTGAATAAAGGTTATTGCATATACATCATCTACCACTGGCTCAAAAGGCACGTCAAACGCTTCTTCTTGATCGTCATCCGGATGAAAACCCATGACCCACAGGTCTTTTTGAATGAAAAACCCCATGGAAATAGCATGGTTAATTGAAGCAATGTAGTCGTGAAACGCTTGTGGATCTTGCTCATACTGAAACTCCACGTAACACACCAAATCCCATGTATCGTCATACTGAGAAATAGCAGAATACAAGCCTTGTCGTTTGGCGGAATAACTAAAAGAGAACCCTACTTTGTCGTTAGTCCACGCGGTTTGAGCATAGGGGCAAGCAGGGAGGTCGTTAAAAAAAGGGTGCGCGGTTTCTAGAGCTTCTTTAGACCAAGCCCTGATTTCCTCCATAACGCCTTTTTCTAGATCTATCATTAAGCATACCTAGTGCGTTTTCTTCTATTGGGCATAACCGCACCACATCCCTTGTGGTTTTTGCGTATTTCACCGCCTGTGGCGGCCATTTTTACCTTGGCCGCCTTAGTGTTTGAAACGACTTGCTTGCCTTTAGAACCTTCGCTCTTTTTTTTACGGGCCGTGGCTTTGCGCTCCGATTGAGACAAACTTTCTGCTTTAGAGCGGGGTAAACAACGATCGGGGTTCTTTTTGTTTTTTGAGGTGCCGCACTCGCCTGCAATGTTTCCACTACTGTCGATGCGGACCCATTCTTGGTCGCGCCATTTGGCTAACTCACCCATCAGGCTTTGCCTTTAGATTTCTTGGCGTAATTAGGGTCTTTGCAATATTTGCTGGCCGCCATGTTGGCATAGGCAGAAGGGTATGTGTCAAAAGTGCGCTTTGCCCACGCCTTACCCGCAGGACAAATCTTACTGCCTTTGCTTTTACTAGACGCTTCGCCACCTTTACGCATATAAGTGACGGTAACTTTGCCTTGTTTAGGCCCTGTTCTTACCCTAGATCCACAACTGCCCATGTTAACTCCAAAGTTTTGCCGCAAGCGGAGATACAATGATTAAAACAGCTAAACCCCAAATTTTAAGGTCTAATTTGGTTAAAGAGTCTGAGTTTTTAGATATTAGCTCTTTTTGATCCGCTAAACGCTCTTCAATTCGCCTGTATCGCAAATTGCACTCCGCTTCATGCTTTTCAAGCCTAGATAAAACTTCTTCTACTTTCATGTCTACCACGCTTTGCAAGACCAATACCTAGCAGAAAACTTGTCTTTAGCGGTATCGCAATTATGACGCGCCCTAAAGTTGCTTCTGCGAGCAGGTTGAGCTTTCTTGATAGACATATCGGGATCGCCAAAACGAACAAGCTTTACTTCTGCGCCTTTCTTGGCTAAAACCGCACTTTTCTTCGATTTTCCCGGCGTTTTCTTAGGTTTGTTATACCCTGAAAACGTTTCACCACGGTACTGTAACCGACCAGAAGGTAATCGTTTTACATTCTTGGTCGTAGCCATTAGTTATAAAAAACCGTGACATTTGTGATATTGGTTAACACCACATAACACCCGTCTGGAAAAATCATACCTTCATCAGGTAAATAAACATTGTCGTCGGTGTTGTTTGCAAAAGCCATGGTTAAAAAAGTGTCCCCATTAGCGTCCTTGTTTTTAAGGACAAGGGTTGGAGAGCTTCCACACATGTAGTGAATTGCTTTAATTCTAGCTCTTCCTGCAAAAACCGTGCCAGAAGAGGTCAAATACGTTGCTTTTACCTCGGAAGCCATATTTTTTTACCTTAGCTAAAAAACACCGTGATGGCAGTGATATTAGTAAGCACCGACACATAAATGTCAGATACTCTTATTCCTTCGTCTGGAATGTTGACCGAGTGCGTTTCGCTAGCAGAAAAATCTAAATCCAACACCGTACTGCCCCCGTTACCATCGGTAATCGTAAGGCGGGGAGTGCCCGAAGCAGAAAGAACCTGAATCTGGCGAATACGAGCAGGCCCTACCGAAGCAGAGCCTGTCCCGGTCAGACGTTTTGATTTTACGTCTGAATTAGCCATACATTAACTCCCCTTACGCGAGGTTAATGTTTTGTTGATACAGAATTGTTACCCGAATCTCACCCGCGTCTGTAGCGCCCGCAGTTGTCCAAGTAATTTTCTTGTCAGCAGTGCCTGTATCGGCCCACGCTAATGCGCCGCCAGCCTCTGTGAGGGGGTACTTACGACCCACGCCAGAAGCAACCGTGATTGAAAAAGCGTTAATAAATGTGGCATTACCGCCAACTGTGTCGCCCACACTCAATACCGCAGTGGCGTTGCCCATAGCGGTAGGGCAGTCGATCACGCAGTCAATAATTTGAGAGTTAGCCGGAATGACAACAGTAGTGTCGTTAGCCGCAGATGCACCACCTGCCAAAGACCCTGTTGAAAAAGTTTGCGCCATGACAACTTGGCCGGTGTTCTTTACGTTAGAACCCAACGTGGTGCCCGTGGTGTTTTTGATGGTTCCAGCTTTAATTGGGCCAGAAAAAGTAGTAGTCGCCATGAAAATCTCCTGTCGTGGCTAGTGTCATCCGCACCATGCGGATGTCAGGACATGCTTATTGTATACGCAAAAAGAAAGGGCGGCAAATGCCGCCCTTGTAAGATCCGAAGATCTATTAGGCACCGGGGGTGCCAAAGACACAACGCCAATCGGAAACACCGAAACTGTATCGCTCACGCGCTTTGAAACGCATGTTGCCAGTGTCGAAGTCGCCTTCCATTGCAGTCTTGATGGGGCTTCGGTTAAACATCTTGAAGCCGTTAGGTGCATCAGTCTTAATGAAGAACGCATCCGTATCGGTCAAGAAATGGTTAACTACCGCGCCATCAGGGATCATACCCATAGACTTGGTGGCGTTAAGGTCGTTGTCAGCCGTACCCGGACGGAGGTTAGAGTTAATAACTCTCTCTGCAATGAATTGCAGTTCCTTCGGGATAATCAGCTTCATGCCACGTACAGCAATCTTCAAACCACGCTCGTCGGTAAGACCAGCAATATCAATCAGCATCTGCTCAAGAGAAGTCTCGTTGAGATCTGCCGCAGTGGTTAAAAGATTTCGTTGGTTACCCGAAAGAGACGGGTGTGCGGCGGAGCAAAGTGCCGCGCCATCACCAACAGGAGCCGCAGTATTAAAGGCGTTGTTCAGGATCGAAGCGGCCTTAATCTGCTTGGTTTGTGACATAGACCGTGCCAAAGCACGGGTATAACGAGAAGCAAGGCGGTCATACAGATTATCTTCGATTGCTTCCTCAGTAATTGAGAACGCAAGCGCGATAGTTTCGTGAGTATAACGTGCAGTAAATGTTTCCTGCGCGTCATCAAACGAAATAGCACCACCTTCTGACTTGACCGGTGCAGTACCGAAGCCAGATAGCATTACTTCTTCTTCAAAGGCACGATCTGAAGATTCTTCGTCGAAGATTTCAGCGTGTTCCTGTTCGTAGCGGTCGAACTCAAGTCCAAAAAGAGCGTTAAGCCCCGGCTCAAGTTCCTTCGCCAACTGTGCGCGAGAAATAGCCATTACTTAATCTCCTTTATATTCCAGTTGAGTCAGCGGTGGTTTGAGAATCAAACCGACGACTGCCCGCATTAAAATGAGCATTCAACCTAACTAGCAGGTGCGCTCCCGCAGACGCATAATCGTTATTAGCGTCGTCATCAACCAAGCCCACGATACGCAAAGGTAACGTTGCTGTGGTGTTGATAGTGCTTACGCCTAGCTGAGAATTCGACTTACCTGTATCGGTAGAACCGGTACGAGCAGAAGTTCCCAAACTAGCGTTAGCAAAAACAGCCGCCAAAGCAGTAGCTCGGTTGGTGAGGGTTGCATCCGCCGCTACGACGAACAGTTGATTGGGGTTATCCGCTACAAGAGCTTTTACCGGGAAGTTAGTGTCTACAGACACGCTTCCTGATCCGGGCCAGTAGTTGAGCCATACAGGCTTCTTCTGAGTAGCATCTTGGTATTGAACCCCGACAAGAACACCAAGGGCTTGCGTAGTGCCGCCATTAGTTGCTCCCGCTTGGTCAATTACGCCTGCGGCTAAAGGAACCACAATTGAACCATTAAAAATGGCATTTGTGTTGTTACTGGCAATTTCATACTCAGTAACACCAGTGCTGTTAACACCGCTTCCTACAAGCCCAACAGGACGAAGACCGAAGGCAGTTTCTTGATTTGCCATTACTTAGTTCTCCATTCTGTGCGGCCCTATTTTTTGGGGCCGCCGAAAGTTACACGACTCTGACGCTCGGCTTTGCCGATTGTCATCGTTGGATGAGCGTTTTCTCGCAACATATCGCTTTCGACAGCTTCCATTTGATCCGCGTTTCGTTCAGAAAAATACTGAGCGCGTTCTTGGACTGTTTCAAGCGGAATACGTGCGAGCATCAATCCACCGACGCCAAACACACCTTCATATTTACCTGAATCAATTACCGGAGACTCAAAATCTGGATATTCGTCCTGACGAACAAGCTCATAGCCTTCTCGCAGTCTTGCCGAAATGTTTTTGGAGTCATTAAAACCCCTTACTTCGGCGCGTATCCAACGATGTTTGTAGCCCTCTGGTGCAGGCGGTGCATCTAACATAGATGGGGGAGCCCAAGGCTTACGCCTTCCCTGTTTCTCCCTTGACGCTGTTTCACGTGAGGAGCGCGTAATGCCCTCAAAGCCTTTCTTCTCTTCGGACATATCGTTACTCCTTAACGTATTTCGCGTATTCTTCAAGCGGCACTCCCAATTTTTTAGCAATTGCTACTTGGGTCTGAGAGAGTTTGACCCTTTTACCACTGCGCCCAGATGCTGTGGAGCGTGACACCCCAGCCACGTTCTGAGCGGGCTTGCGACTAGGTGATTGCTCTTCTCCAAATTTATGCGGAAACTCCCGCTTAATTCTAGAGTCAAGCTCATTATAATAGTCATTGCTCTGAGGATCAAATCCTTCATCCTCAATAAGTTTTTTATGAATTCCAAACGCGGCAAAAGTCATCGCCTCATCGTTCCCAAACCAAGAGTTTTTCTCAGCCCATTGCTCTGCTTTGGGGTCTGGTCGTTGGGGCTGTGCAGGAGCGGCCTGCGGGGCAGGTTGTGCCATAGGCTGTTGTGGCTGATTAGCCCTAGCTTCTGCTTGTCGTTGCGCTTTGGCGTACCCGTCTGCCGCAATAGTAAGATTAGTTAGCTCTTTTTGCGCTTGTACCGTTCCATCGGGGTCGCCTAGCTCTACAGCACGTCTAAGGTTTGCTTCGGCCTGTTGTTGCTGTATAGATATGCGTTGACCATATTCATTCATGAACCCTTGGTCTAGGGTTTGCATACGTTGGCGGACTTTTTCTGCTTCCGTTTGCACATTTTTAGCATATTGAAGAGCTTCTTCTCGTTCTCGTTCCGCATCCCGCATTTTTTTAGTCAGGCGGTTAATGCGCTTTTGAACAGATTCGCTGTATTGCTCTACCTCCGAGTCTTCATTGGCAGAGTTTTCTTCAACAACTTCTATTTCTGCTTCAGATGTTCCACGTGGAACATCTTTTTCTTCGGGTTGCTCAAGCTCCACTTCGGTAGCTTCTGCATCCCCTACATCTAGCTCAAATTGAGCTTCTTCTGCCGCATCGGCCATACCATACCTCCTTACAGGCTAAGAATGTCTTCCGGATCATCAATTACAGCAAGGACTTCATCATCGTTCAAAATCCTGCATTCCCCACCATTAATACGGAACCGTGAACCGGCATAGCGGGCAAAAACAACCCACTGTTTTTCGGTACACCACGGACCATCGGGGAATTTTTCGGTGTCTTTGTAACAAAGAGGGCCTTGCTTGACGACATATCCCACTACTGTCTGAATCTGAGAGTCGTTCAGAACTTGTGTTGGGAGATATATCCCACCTTCCGTGGTTTCCTTACCTCGGTACGGCAAAATCAACATTCGCCAACCAGTGGGTTGGGGCATTCTTTCCAAAAGGCTTTTATCCATGGCTTCTGGATCTAAGACTTTGGGTTGAGGCGCTTTGTAAAGAGCTTGGACGCCTTCTGCGGCGGCATCTAAGTCTATTTTTTCAGCTACATCAGTCATTGAGTTGCTCCTGTTTTTCTAGCAGGCCCGAGAGTTCCTGTGCAATAAAATTTAAAGCCGATATTTCGCCCATCAAGTTTTGATATTGCTCCATCGACTTAACATGGTTGTTTTCTAACAACTCTAAAATTTGAGTACGGCGTTCTTTTATGGCTCTTTGAATAAATTGAGCTAAGTATAAAGAATCCACATGCGCTCCATCTTAGAATATCTTATCTATATAACATGACATTCTTAAAGGGGCAACTAATATGTCCACATAACAGGCCCGGTCGTGCGAATATCCACGTGAACAAACATTTTTGCCACGCCAATGCCGCCAAAACCCAACTTGATTGCTTCTTCTACTATTTTGTACCGCTCTATGCCGTTTTCAACGTGTATGTCTGCCGCGATGCCTTGTGCATGAGTTCCGGGCTTGACTTTTACGCGCTCAAGGCTGTGATCGGGGGAGCGATACCCCGAAGTAATGTAGAAAGGAAAGCCGCAAGCGTCTCGGAGATTATCTAGGGCTTGCAAAAAATCGGGGGTTATCTTGTTTTCTCCGGTTTCGGAGCAAACAAACTCCTCCTCAGAAAAATATTGATACGTCATTCTTTTTTGCCGGACCCTAAGAATAAACCGAAAGATCCTGTTAACGCACCGGTCATGACGGACACTAATCCCGCTTGTTCTAAGCTGGGGTCCGGAATATCCATAAACCACTCAACCACGCGATAAGTCATGCCGATCATGGCAAACATAAAAAACCGTGGTAAAAATCTCCAACGGTCTATTGTCTCTGAAGTAATCATTTTTCTCTAGAAATACCTTTAGTTTTTTCAAAGGTTCGCAAGCCACCTAACCCCAACATACCTAAAAGGACGGTGAGGAGGCTTTCCATTTCAAACGCAGGTAGCGGAGGGGATTCAACACCAGAATAAGCAATAACAAAAACAACAAGAGGCTGACCGACAAAGTGCCAAGCCAAAGCAATACCGCAAGTCCAGCCAACAAATGGACGCCAACCTGCCACAAACATGTTTTTGTGGGCGGCTTCGGTTTTGTTAATTTCAATTTGGCCCTTTGCAAGCTGTTGAGCATGACGCTCAGACATGGTGGCAATTTCATGCGCTAGCCTCGCTCGTTCATCCGCATCAGGTATAAACTTGTCTAGCAGTCCTGTGACAGGGCCAATTAGAGCGTCTAACATCAGAATCCGGTCAAAGACGCTTGAATTTGAGAAGGCGGTATGCCGAAGTAACTAAGACCCCCTATGCCTTGGTCTACCGGCGGAATCATTCCTTGGTTGTAGAACTGCTCATAACGGTAGGCGTCCAACATTTCTGGAGTAGGCGGAATATAGCCCACAGGAGGATTGGTTGGCAATTGTGCAAGATAAGGGTTGTCCATTGGCGGAGCAACAGTGGGCATTGTATAAGAACTACCAGAAGAAGTTACTGGGGTTCCTCCGCCCGGAACTCCTACCGCTGGCGGTACTCCACCCGGAACTCCTACCGACCCTACCGAAGACGAACCTCCTCCGGCTTGTTGCTCCGTTAACAAAGCATTTAGCGCCGCTATTTCCGCTTGCATGGCAGAAAGCTGATCCGTGTAACTTGAAAACCAATCGGGAATTCCGCCAGCGTCCGTAGTGCCGCCGCCCGTAGTGCCGCCGCCCACTTGATCACCACCACCCCCTTGCGCGGCGGCGTATGCTATACCTTCTGGAGAACCGGCAATGCCCGCGCGAATCTGGTCCAATGTGCCGCCGTTTTGCGCCCAGTTTTGCAAAAAACGATCTTGACCCGGTCGGCCAAGAAGCTCTTGATAAAGGTCGCTAACTTGTTCTGTGGTAACGGTCGGTGTTATTGGGGTTTGCTTTCCTCCGCCAATCGGGCCGTCACTCGCTAGTTGTGCCTGATACAACTGACCTTCTGGAGAACTAATAATGCCGTTTCGGATATCTTGCAGTGTGCCACCGGTTTGCGCCCAGTTTTGCAAATACTCCTCTTGGCCTGATCGGCCAAGAAACTGTTCATAAAGGTCGTTAACTTGTTCTACGGTTACTGACACGGTCAACTCCTATAAATTATCTTAACAGCTAGTGAACCGTGAGCCGCGAAGCGCGGCACCCATGCCACGTTTCTTGCCGGTTGTGATTTTACCCATGGCAGTATCTGGCGTTTTTTCTTCCTTAGCAACAGCATAAGGAATAGAGCCTTGGCCTTTGATCTCAGCCTTAGCAACAGGGGTAGGAGCTTTGACCGGCGGAGCGCCGTTTACTTTGACTTTCATCTAATTATTCCTCATCTTTAGTAGCTCTCTTTCGCGAGCCGCATCAATTCTAGCTTGTGTTTGGCGTTCTTGGCTAGCCAAGCGTTGCTGGAACTCCGTCTGCTTGTTAGCCAGACGTTGTTGATCCATCTGCAAATCAGCTTGATCCATTTGCATATCCGCTTGTTGCTTCTGAGCATCCAACTGAAGCTCTTGTTGCTTCAATTGTACCAGAGGATCAGGCCCTTGACCTTGACCCGTTATCTGCGCCGTAAGCTGTTTGAGATTGCCAAACTCCTGCGCGTTCATCTGAGCCACCATAGACTCCAACTGAAGCTCTAGATCCGGCGTCAATGCTTGACCGCCCGTCTGTTGCAATAATTGTGCCGTCGCCATCTCCTGACACTTGATCTTCACATGCTCAATAATGTGCTTCTGAAGCGAAATAGCCGACTGCGGCAACGCTTGCAACATGGGCGACGTGCCAAAGGTCAAGTGCGCCAAAATATGCGCGTCATGGTCCTGCCCCTCAAACGCCTTTAACTGAACACTATCAATCGTGTCAATGTTCTCTTGCGCCGGATCTTTCGGTATTGGATCTTCCGAAGAAGGTGCAATCAAGATCTTATCTATGTCACTAACACCAAGCGCCTCGTACATACGTCGGTACGCTTCGTGCATATCGTGTATCTGTGGTGCTTGCGTAGCCATCTGTAGCTGAGACTGCGCCAAAGAAATACGCTGGGCCTGCGAAAAAGAGTTGGGATTGGACACCGGCACAACATCCACGCGGTCGTCAAAGTCCTCACGCATCACGGTGCGGTCGCCACCCTCTACCGCATAAGGATACTCTTGAGGTAAATACTCCGACATGACCCGCGCCAGAAGTTTAAACTCCTGTTTCATGCTGTAGTGCAGGCGCTTATGCACAGCACTCATGACCCGCGAGCCTTGCTCCAACAACGCTACTGTCGTACCCACTGCGGCCTGCTGATTGCCGTCACCCACCTTCATATCCGTGATGGTGGCAAAGCGACGGCCCGCATCGACCACAAAGCCCAAAAGCTGGAACAACGTGCTGTCAGGGCCTTTGAAAGGCAACGGCATCAACGAATCACGGATCGCTCCACCGGGCGCATCTACGTCGCGGAACTCTCCGGGCTGAAGGGGTTCTTCGTCATCACGTACCCTAAGTCCGCGAGCCTTGAAGCCAGCAGGGAGATTAGACAAAGTGCCAGCATCAATAAGCTGGCGAAGAGCCGCCGTAGCTGTTCGGGACAGGCCGCCAATAGTGTGGATAAGCCCGAGGCCATAAAATCCGAATCCCGGAAGAAACTTGTAATGGACGAAATATTGAATTTTTCGTCTTTTTTCGTCGTCTTCGCGATAATTTCGTCTAATGGCAAGTATTTGTCCATTATCCTCACTAATCGTAACAATGTAAGGAATTTTAATTCCTGTTGGTTCACCGTCTTCCCCCAGATCTTCATAGCCAAATAGGTCTAAATTAACGTGGCATTCCAACAAAGTGCAGGTGTAGTCAAGGTTTCCGGGGGTTGTCCCGTCTAGCTTATCCATCTCGTTGGTAACTTCGTTGTCGCTAGACTCAGATGGAATAACAGGGATGTCTCTATAGAACCCCATGACCTGACGGATACGCAGATCATTTAAAGACATCTTCACTACTTGCGTAATGTTTTCGCAGGACTCTAAATCGCTAGCGCCATACGGCACCACAATATCTTCTGCCGGAACAAACTTGCTTACCGCCCGATCAACAGCTTCGTCGTAATAAACTTTTTTGAACGTTGACCCCGCCAAAGGCAAATAAAACAACATCTGATCAAAGTCAGGCGTGTACTCTTCCATCACGCTGGTGATGTAGTAGTTCATGAAATCTTTTACACGGTGCGCTTGCCCTTCGTTCTTCTTAGTCTTTTCACCAACTACATGCGTCCTGACCGGACCAGACGGCGGCAAAAGCTCATTAAAAGCCTGCGCTTGAAATTGTGTTGCCGCTTCCGCCAACAGCGGGTGTGTCACACCTGTTGCACCCCGAAACGGCATTGTTCGTTCTTCGTAAGTGTATCCAAGAAGGCTTAAACCCTTGGAATAGGCGTCTTCCCAATCAGAACGAGACGCTTTGTTAGAATCAAAATCGCCTAATAACTCTGAAGATAATTGACCAAGCTCTCTATCGTCCAACTCCTCTGCCAAGTTGCCATAGAAATCGCCGTCAGAATCACCAAGCATGGCCATCGGATCAAAATCAACAATAACTCCGCCATCGTCATCTTCCTCAATCTCAATGCCTTCCGGCAAAATTTCATTAACAGAGCCGACAAAAGTGCCCGGTGCGGCTATCTCAATGTCTAACTCCATCTCTTCTTCGGTAATTTCCGGCCCTTGAGCCGTACTGTCCATCAAAGAAGAAAACTGTGATTTATCGTCGCCGTTAGCCATTAGGCTCTCCTAGTATACGGGGCGTATGCGCCTACGCCGCGTTGAACATCATATCGCGCTTCACCCCCAAGAGCATAGCCACGCATCTTACGACTTTCTTCGGGAGTCATATATTCTGCTTTTTCTGACGAAATAAGCTGATTAATAAGAGCTTCTGCTTCTTCTCTTGTCTGCGCGGGAAGCTCGTAACCTAACTTGTTGTTGTACAAATCCATGCGACGGCCACGATGTTCGGGGTTACGGAATTCAGCAAAATGGTCCAAGCTGTAATCTTCTCGGTTTTGAATTGCTTGAAAAGCGCGCTCCGGATCAGGTGTTTGTTTTGCTAACCAACCCAACGCTAAGTGTCGTGCCGCATCTCCCGTGCCGTCAAATTGACCCGCCTCTCCGTATTTATTTCCAACAGACTTTGCCCATGCAATTGCGTCGTCGTCCATCCCCAAATATTGAGCGTATTTTGATTCTGCGTAAGAACGAGCTTCATTAATCAGCCCCATTATTCCGTCAGCCATTATCGGGCCATGGGCATGATGCCCTGTTGCATTACAGGAGCCGTGGGCCGTGGTGCGAGTTTCGCAAGGTTACGACGGAGAGTCGCCTTCGACCGCTCGGGGTTCAAAAACGACTCAATGCCTTCGCCCGTTACTTCTTGGTTGGCCATGTCGCCAAAAACATCGACGATGCCGCCCTCGGCAAAACCAGCCGTTTCATACAAATCGGGGGTAGTGCCTTGCGCCCCTTGATACCAAGCCTCGCCCGTATTGGGGTCAACGCCAAAGTGATGATCGCCAGCGGCAGTGTTGTAAATGATGTCTCCGGTGGTACGAATTGCATCGCCCATTGCCACTAATCCGATCTGCCCGTAGCCATTATCTACCGCCTCATAATCACCTGCGGGGGTAGAAAACACATCCCCAACCGACAAAGCTTGCGTTGTGGGGGCGCTCCAATTGATGTCTTGCCCCATGCCGGTGGTATTACCAACTCCGCCCACGGTGTCGCCTTGCTGGGCCGCCGAGTAGTCAGGATTTATTACGCCATCCAACACGGGGCCGCCTTGGGCTGTACTGCTATAACCTTGATACCCCTGCCCTTCTGGAAAGCTGGGGCCGCCAATGTCCGCGACGCTTACGCCGCCTGCGGTGGGTAGACTATACCCGGATGCGGCAAAGGCCTCCGGTGTCATAGTCCGATACTTGTAAAGAGCTATCTCTTCGTCGGTGTAGGTCGGTGGGGTGTAGCTGGGAGTACTTGTCGTAGGTGTGCTTGTCGTGGGCGTACTTGTAGTGGGCGTACTTGTAGTGGGTGTACTTGTGATAGGCGTACTTGTGGTGGGCGTACTTGTAGTGGGTGTACTTGTGGTGGGCGTACTTGTAGTGGGTGTACTTGTAGTGGGTGTAGACACCACCGGGGTAACAGCGGTCGCACTTGTCGAGTCAACAACTAAAGGCGGAGTTGAACTAGTAGGCGCGGAGTACGGAGCCGACGTTGTTACCGGAGTTGAATACGGGTTAATTTGTTCAAAGCCGCCTTCCGGATACGGATTAAACACATCATAAAGATTAGGTTGCTCAAAAGCCGTCACCATAGTGTCAGATAGACTGTACTGCGGTGCTTCGGCAGTTCCTCCCGTAGGGGGTTGGCCAATAAACACAGGGCGAGGGTTAGTGGTGTCGGTAGTCCCGCCTCCCGGTTGACCCACACCAACGCCGTCGCCATAGGTGCCTAAGAAGGCGGGGGTTGCCACAAAACCACCGGCAGAGCTAGCGGTATTAACCGCCCCAAACAATCGCTCAAAAACACTTTTGTTTTGATCGGTAAAATTCATGTCAGCAATTGCCGACACATCAAGATCCCTGTCGGCATCGTTATAACGTTGCGCTAACCACGTACCCTCATCGTTTGCGAAGTGTTTAAGAAGCCATTCATAATCGTAGGGGTCCGCGTTGTCAAAATACCCCAGCATTTCCATGGCCTGAACAAACTGTTTATTGCTTGTTGCCGGAGGTATTAAAATTTGGTTGTTTTCACCAATTGACATGTAACCGGGTAAAGATTGCTGGCTGGTTGCTCCGCCGCCGGAAGCACCTTGTCCTGCCAGATATGCTTGATACATAACTTGTGGGTTACCCAACCCACTAATTTGTCCTCCGCGAGGACCATCAGAAGCGGCTTGACCTGCTGGGGTTTGCAACCATTCTTCATAAGAAAGAACTGATCCAGAACCGCCTCCGGGTATAGGGAGGCCGTTGTCCGCCTCTCCCCCTGTGTTGTATTTTTTAACAAAGCTACCGATTCCGGAGTACATTGACATATAAACTACCCGTAATATTGCGCTGGTCGGAGATTGGCGCTTTCATCTTCCCAATAATCCGATGGCAGTTGAACAAAATTGCCCTGCCTATACCGCATCAAGGCCTGCGTGGTGCTGTCCACCAAATCATCAAACTCGCCATTAGGAAACGCCGCGCATTCTTCAATAACATCATGCGCCCAAGACTCATCCGGTGCCCAAATCATACCGCTTTCAAAAAGTGGAGATACACTATGGACCCTTGACACCTTGTCATTTCCTCGGCTAGGCGTAAAGTTTACCACAGGAATACCCATATTTCGCAATTCGTGTGTTAAAGGAGTCCCGCTTGCTTTGGCTTCAATAATGATCGTTTCCGGTTCCCAAAACCGGTACGACTCCAACGCAACTTGTTTTAGCTCCGGAAAATCCCAACGACCCTTCTTAGCATCCAGCAAAATCAAACTCGCAACCTGCCCCTCATCAGGATAAAACACACCCCACGTCGTAATAGCACTGTAATCAGCCCGCGTACTTTTAGAAAAAGCCGTGTCATAACTCTGAATAATGTACTGCAACTGCGGTATCTGCTGTTTATCCCAAACTTTCCACCACTCACGCTTAATAATCGCGTTTTCGTCGCCGGTCGGGTTTTGTTGGTACTGTGCATTCCACTTCGGCAACGGAATCGACGCCTTGACCGCCTGCATTTCCTCAAATGACCAGAACTCAGGCCACAAAGGACCGCCCGAAGGCATCTCCATTGGGAACTCAATGACCTCCCAGTTGTCCGCCAACGCATCACGGCCCTGTGCGCGAAGCAATTGACCCGTCAAATCCTTCTCCGACCACCGGGTCATCACTACAATGATGGCTCCGCCGGGTTGCAAACGCTGTCGAGGACCACCCGTGTACCAATCCCACGCATCATCAAAGCCATTCAGCGACATCGCCGTCTGCTCAGAGTGCGGATCGTCAATAATGATCAAATCACCACCACGTCCCGCCAAGTTTGAGCCAACACCCACGCCGTAATACATTCCTCCACGGGCCGTGTCCCACCGCCCAGAGGCCTTAGAGTCCGACGACAAGGCCGCATCGGGGAATATCTCAAGGTAATCCTCCCTTTCCAGAAGGTTCTTGACCTTTCGACCAAAGTTAACCGCAAGCTCCGTGGTGTGCGTAGCCTGAATAATCTTCATTGAAGGGTTTTTGCCGATCATCCAAGCAGGGAACAAGAAGCTTGCGAACTCAGACTTGGTGTGTCGAGGGGGCATATTGATGATCAGGCGCTTTAATTCGCCACTGGCCACCCTTTCAAGTTTCTCGGCCATGATCTTGTGGTGCCTGCCCGCTATGAACTCAGGCCACATAGAGCGAACAAAGCTTAGATAACTCTCCTGACACGCTTCGACCTGCTCAAACTGGGCCAAACGGTACTCAAGCTTCAGGATTTTCTCTTCTGCTTCCTCGTCAGAAATGCGCTCAATTGACATATACGACCGCCTTTTTATTACCAATAACTATTAAAGCATATACGACACCGTAGGTTTGAAATTTTTTTAAAAATTTTTGGGCCTTGAGACTTATAACGCTTATTTTTTTGTTTTGCTCGCGGTTAATCGGAAAAACCAATCGAATTACGGGTTTTTTCCAAAAAATTGGAATATGGCCCCTCAAACAACCATATGGTTTCACCGCTGTATTGTTCGTGAAAAACCTGCACCTTGATGCCGCTTGCCGGGCCGCGCCGCCGCCGCGCGATCCGCGCGCCACGGGCCGCGCTGAACGCAAGCAATGACGCGCTCCGCAACTGGGTCCCACGGGTCCCACGGTCAACTGACGTAAAGACACATTTAAGGAAGTGAGCAACGCCACGCGGCCCGCCGTGCTGGGCGCAGGACCGGCGGCCCACGGTGCGCGGCCCACGGTGCGCGGTACGTTTGGCAGGGCGAACGGGGCGCGGCCCCCGCGCCACGTGTTACCGGATCACTTGCGGCGCAATGCTAATAAATTACTTGAACGGCTAGCCCGCACGGTAGAGCCGATCCGTATGCAGCCAGGCGCATACAACTTTTTGCGCTAGCGATGGGCACAAAAAAGCCCGCACGGGGCGGGCTATCGGTGCCAGTGTGGAGGGCTAGATTCGCTCGGGACCGGTGCCCCAGCACTTGGGACACTTGCGGCGCTCCGGCTCGGGAATACGGGGCGCGTGATTATTGCCCAGCATGGGCGCACCGCACCGCGTGACAGATTCGCTCGGGTCGGATAGGTGCCACTGCCCCAAGGCCTTCACCCAATGGTAAACGGCGCTCATGATGTCGGCTCCCCATCCATTCGGCAAAAGTCCGCATAGGACATTTCTTTTGATTTCACCGAAAACATTTGATTGATCTCGGGATAGGTGGCGCGGTTGAAATCCACCCCCATTGCGCCCTGCAATGTTTCGTCGAAGCTTCCGAACTCTTCCGCCAATTGGAGGAAGGCGGGATAGTGGCGCGCTAGCAATTCACGGTTGCCATGGTCCAACGCGCAGACCGCCGAATGAATACTATCGGCGGCATGAGACAAGGCCCAGACCCGTGTATCTGCAACGCCAATTGATCTCAGGTGGTTTTTGAATTCGCACATAATGTTATTTCCCAAAGTGTCGCCGCGTCATTGCGGCACCGGCAGGGTATCGCATACGGGAGATAAAAAAAACCCCGCCGTGGCGGGGTAGGTTTCACTCGGGATAATACCAGCTAGGGGCGCGGGCTTGCTCACCGTGACATTGCCAGTAGTCGGCATAATGTCGCGCCTCCCGATACAGCCGGAGCCACGCGCCGCCCCGTTCCCAGTTATTCAGCGGGGATTTGCGGGCCGCCCGATGCCAGCGAAGATATCGCGCCGCAATCGCTCGCCATTGGTCCCGCTTAGTCATGACGCGCAACCGATTAAGTCGGGGTTATCGACCACAAACCCGCCGCGATCGTGGCGCGCGCTACCCTTGGCGGTTAACCCTACAACGCAACCGGTTCCCTCTGTGGCGTTTAGATAATCGGACCGGTCCCCGTCGATCACGCGCCGCCCGAGAAACTTAGCGGGCAAGCCGCCGCGAAATACAACCGCAACCGGTAACCCGGTCGCCAATGCTTTTTCATTTTGTCGGCGGTACTGGGGCCGCCCGCTATAGCTGAAAATTAGCCGGTAATTGTCGGGAGTTTTCCCAAGCCGCGCCGCGCGTTTGGTGTAGTCAATAAATAACAGTTCTGGGTGCGCTTGGGGTATGCCCAGCATTTCGTACCGAATATCAGATAAGACATTAAGCCGAACCACGCCGCGCGTCTCTTCGCGCTCGCAAAGCTTTTTAAAGTTGAATAGCTCGCGGTGCAATTGATCCAGAAATGCCGCGCGATCCTCGCGGAAAAATGCCGCCTTGCGTTGCCGCGCTTCGCGCACATTATCGAACCGCCCGCGCCCCTGATCCGCCAAACAAGTTTCAGCGCATCCCGCCGCCTTCGATGCCGGACACAATTCCGCGTCGGGGTAAAGTGATAAGCCCGCATAACGAAATGAGCCGAACACGTTCCCGAGTTCCGCCGTTTTTTTTAGTTTGGGGTTTGCTCCCCGCGTGTCAAGTAATTGCATTTTTGTTTCTCCCAAAGTGTCGCCGCAACGTTGCGGCAGGGGAGACTATCGCATACATAGCAGGCAAAAAAAAGCCCGCCGGTTTGGCGGGCTGTCGGGGGCGGGTTGGGCTAACCTATTGCGCGGACCGCTTCTAGTTCTCGGACCCGCTCATTGGCTTGTCGGGTTTGGGCTAAATATGCGTCGCCCAATTCGCGCACACTTTCCAACCGGCCCATCAGTTCGGCTAAAACGCTGTCGGCTATTGCGCGCAATTCTGCGTCGGTTGCTTCGGCATCGTTTACCCATTTAACAATGGCATCGGCAGTTAATGCGTCCGGCTCAGGCATTGCCCAGCCGTTGCGCTCGCCTTCATCTAGCAGATCAGAAAAGTCTATACAGCTATTGCTCATGATTTCCAGCAGATCACCGGAATCACTAACGCTCACATAGGACGCATCGATTTCAACAGTCATAATTTTTTCTCCCAAAGTAAGCCGCGACATTGCGGCAGGGGGGACTATCGCATACATCGCGGATAAAAAAAAGCCCCGCCGAAACGGGGCACACTTTGGGAAGTGTAGGTTAATCTTCTATTTGAAAGATGTTGAAGTGGACGCCATAACTGTTGGGGGCGTTTTGGTCTTCATCCCAGAGAAAATCCTCGGCGGCAATCTGGCGCGCCTGCTCGGGATTATCCGCCTCAAAATAGAAAACATTAGTTTGAACAACTTCCACGCGATACGCCGCCACGTTAGGCCGCCATCGCCACGCGTTGCCAATCGGAGCGCGGCAGATCCAGAACGCGCCCGCCCAGCTTTTGCCAATCGTCCACGCTGTCCGCGTCCGCCTGATGCGCTACCGCTGTCACCGCGTTTATCATGGTGGCACGGGTTACCGGCTCACCGGCATAGCCCGACTGCCCGATGGTAGCGAGCAAGCCATCCATCAAACTGGCGGTATCTTTTTTAGTAAGCGCCAGCACTTTGCCCATGGCCTCAACTGCCGACTGCGGCGAGCCTTCGACTTTGTCCTGATGCGCTGTTTTCATTTTTTCCAGCACTTCGTCGAATGACTCACGGCTAGCGTAGGCGGCAGTAACATCACGCATTTGCAGGGCCAGTGCGTGATTGTCCGCATCCTTCGCTTCGTCAGTCAGCAAGCCCCACGTATCAGCATCGCCGCGCGCCCCAGTGATATGAGACTTGCGGGTCCGCTTCTCGGTTTGCATCCCGTTCAGGCAGGCCAGCGTCCAAAACATTTGGAACACGTTCACGCTACCGCAACCCACCTCGCTGTTGCTCATGCCAATGCCCAACGCCATGATATCGCCTACCGCCGCACCTTCCCCCGTGATCACTTCAGATTTAAGGCGCAGGTACAAACGCTTGTCGGTTACTGTCCCGTTGACCACTTTCCACTGTGCATCGCTTTCCAGCAATTCGGGAAGGGCTGACTGCAACAGGTGGACATTGTCGAACGTCTTAAACTTATCTGAAACCATAGCGCGAGCGGTGCCCAGATTTGCATGGTTCGCGTGTTGAAACGTGCGGATCATTCGCACCGCCGGTTCCTTCTGCCAAATAGCATTGATCAACCCGTCGAATTCAGTGGAGTAGTCCTGCTGTAATCGGCGGGCGGTCCGAACATCGATACCGGCCTTCTGGCTGATCTGGTCAAACGCCACATCGTTCGCGGTCAAAATCTGAGTGGGTGCCCCGCCCGACTGCTCCATAATGATTTGGCTGTCATTGATACCGTCACCGCGATCACCGGTCATAAGCTGAAGCTGATTAGTCGGGGCCAGAAAGTCCTGAGATCTGGCGGCTTGGTCCTGCACCTGTTGAAGCAAGCGGGTCAGGGTGTTGTCTGAATTTTCGATTGTATGTTGCATGATGTTCTCCCAAAGAAGCGGCGTTATTGCCGCAGGGGAACTATCGCATACGCTCTGCCGCCGCGCAACCACTCTTTTTAAAATTTCATTGGTCGTTTGAATCTGCGTTTACAGTGTCAAGCTTTTTTTTATCGGGCCGCCAAGCCGCGCCGTTGCTAGGGCCGACCCTTGATTCCGGCGGTTTTGCCAAGTTGACAAAAACCGATATGCGATAATGGGTTCATCAAGTCCTAGCGACTTCGATGTTCTTTAACAACGCTGGCCTAGCACCGAGACGCGAGTCCGCTATCGGATGGCAACCTTCCACCTTTAACTTTTACGTTCACTTTGGGAGAACAGCAATGAATGAATCACTTTACGTTGTAGTCGCGGCTAACCACTGTTGGGGCGCGGGGGAATCTTTATGTGAGGCACTGAGCAACGCGTGTTTACGAGAGAACACCCGCCTATCTTTTTTTGATTATGCAGATAGTCAGGAAGAGCTACAGGAGCGGTGGGATAGCTGGAAAGAGTACGGCAAGGAAGAGTGGCAGGAAGGTTCGTATGATGACCCCACTGAATGCGTGATCTATTATTTAGATCATGAGGTGTGGGATAGCTTCCGAATCTGCGACGTGAGCGGGGGCATACACGCAACACCGAAAGACCCCGAAATGTCATCCGACCAAGCCAGCAAAAAGCTGGGGGAGATACGGATGAGGGCACTCTTCGACAACGGGGTACTCAAGCCCCTCAAGTGAGTTCAACCCAACCCCGCTTCGGCGGGGTTTTTTGTGCCCAAAGAAAAGCCGCCCGTAGGCGGCTTGGCGTAGGCTCGCGAACCTACGGATCACGGGCGAGTAGGGACACAAGACGGTCCCCCTCGTCAGTGATGGGGGCGGGCCTTCCGACGTAGTCGTCGTAAAGCCAAACGAAATGGCCTCGCGGATCAAGGCCCTTGTCGCAACACGCATCCACCCAGCCCTGCGGCAACGCGTGATCATAAGTCAGGCCGTCGTAACGCGCCTTCGCGGCTTCGCCTACTGTTTGCGTCATTAGGCAACCCTCCGCTCGGTGAACCATTCGACGTTGTTCAAGATTTCGCAAACCTCTTCCACATCCCAAATGGTTTTTGAATTCACGAAAGGCACACCGTCCGCCTCGTTGTCCCATTCGTTGCGGGCAAATTCTTTGGCCGAGGCATGGTCCGGAAACCACCTGCATTTTTCGCCGCACTCCACGGTCCACACCGCTAGTCTCAGTTCTCTCATGACCGAACCCCCAGCTTAGAAAGCATGGCTTCACAGTCCTCGAAAGACACGCTGTCCCCTTTCGCGTCATCGTAGGCGTTTTCGTTCGACGTTAAATGCCGCAAATTCCTAAGCAAGCACCGAAACATCAGGGCAAGTTCGTCAGCCTTTTCAATCGCTACCTCCACTTCTTGAATGTAGCTTTGCATCTCACCATCCGTATCCACGCAAGGTGTGCCAGCGCCGGAGGTGTTCCAGTGGTCCGTTCCATTTTGCTCCCACCATTCAAGATCTTGTTTATACGCCGTTAGTAAACTTTTCATGACTGCGCCTCCAACTCTTCAAACCGGAACGCGCAATCACACCCAGCTTCCTCAAATAATTGTTCGTCCCAAGCACCTTGGTTGTTAATACCACAAGCACAATTTTCGGCTATCCATTCGTCCATCGTTCGTTCTCCGCTTGTCAGGGCATCATTGCCTACAACCATAGTATGGGATACATCACATAGTTGCAATAGTGTGGAGAACACTTCGATACGAAACAGGATTGCTAAAATGCTTAGTGGGTCG
>UEXN01000913.1_pt1 | contig 25902 bp, 19 predicted proteins | sample 1796711 | NCBI WGS metagenome assembly UEXN01 (sample SAMEA4772470, study PRJEB27181) | metagenome | reverse complement strand
GCGGAAAAAGCTGATTTCAGGTTGACCGACAAGGTGCGCATCCTGAGCACCGACGGCCACGAGTTGAGCGATACCACCAGACATTTTATAGTATAGCGAGAGTTTTTTTTAAGCTTGACAAAGTCTGAAAGACTTTTGTTTGATACGAGTGGCTTCGCCACTCGGGATGTGAAACTTTAGAAACTCTGATTCAGTTTGTAAAGTTTGTGAGGAAAAGGATCAGTCGCTTCGCGACTGGGACAATCAACTTCGTTGATTGGAACTTTAGACCAACTTCGCCGAAACGAGCGCCGCCTTATAGCTTCCGTGATCCACGAGGGTATACACGGGTACCGTATTGGCAGTCTCTTCCCATACGATTTGTCCGTTTTCATCGAGGACATCCACGAGTTCTTCGACAACGACTTCTTCGTCGTGATTGGGTATATGCGTTCTTGATCTAGAAGATGACAAAAGTTTATAAGTTTTTCTTGTACCCAATAAATAAGTAGTCTTATCCGTGTCATTGAGTGCTTCGTACTCGTCAGTGCTAATTTCAGACAAATATTTAATAGATCTATTGTCTTCTGAGAGTGTGTTATATTTGTTCTGACTCACTTCGGTCTCACCTTCATAGTATCGCGTTATCACTGAAAGATTACTATTTGCTGCGACTTCTTTGAAATATATGGGTGTTTCATCGAATGATCTATTTAGGTCATTCAATTCCTCATAAGCACTAAGTTCAATATTAACTGATACATTTAGGCAATAATATGTGACATTTGAGAGTTCCCTCTTGGGTACGCGAATGGCTCGCTGTGTGGGTTCCGTGAAATCACAGTCTTGAGTGACCTTGGCGACGGTGGAGCTTCTGAGAAGGTCGTCGCCTTGCTTTTGTGCGTAGCCCGGTGCGACGTTGGAGGTAGTCAAAAGATCCCCTGATTCGAGTGCGCCACCCACATCCGTGACCCAGATTTGAGTATCACCTTTCGTATCCACGAGGGTATCGTAGTCGTTCGTGTCGGTCTTCTTCTCTGAAACGACCCCGTACCATTTCTTGTCCATGTACACATTCGAAAGGGCGACGATGGGTGTTGTATTCGTGTTATGGGCGTTGGCATTCGCACTCACAACGAGACCCACGATGTTCTGTCCCCATGCGTTCGAGACGGTGGTCTTGGAACGTGGAAGTTCTGTGACGATTTCTTGAATGGACTTGATGAGATAGGGAATGAATTGTTTATAGTCCACAGATGCTGGGTTCGGTCCCCAAATTGAATAATCTGGATCCTGTGTGGGGTCATCGCTTGGTGGCGGAGTGAGAGTTTCAATATCACCGGCACTTGGAGGCACTTGAACGATATGTCTGAACTCCGGAGCATTGTAATAGATTTCCTGTGCGATGAGACCCGACTCATACTTCCAGATTTGATCAGGGTCTGGTGTTAATTTTGGTTTCTTAATATATTCTTGTGGTCTCAGTTTAAAGAGCGAGTCGACAGCATTTTTGATGAACTTTTCGTTATATTTGAGACGATCGTCGGAGTAGGCCTGACCTCTGGTGATCTCTTTTGTGCTATTATTAAAGTGTAAATATTCTGTGCCATTGGCGTCACGAATCGGTGATATATAGCAACGACCCGTACCATTTGCTCCGTTTAATTGACCATCTGCGGCTATGACTATACTATTGGCGGATTGATTGTCCTGACCCGCATTAGCGCCTATAGCGACGGCGTTGTTGCCTTGATTGTGCCGACCCGCGAGGCGCCCCACAGCCGTGGCGAAATTGCCTTGATTTGAATATCCTGCGAGGTATCCCACAGCGACGGATTCAGTACCCTGATTATCGTAAGCTGAGAACGACCCACAAGCCACAGAGTAGTTGCTTTGATTTCTGTAAGCCGCGGCGCGCCCCACGGCGACGGTGGAGACGCCTTGAGAGATGTTACCCGTATCGTGCCCCACGGCGACGGCGGAGCCGCCTTGATTGAACATACCCGCGGTGAGCCCCACAGCTGTGGCGGAGGCGCTTTGATTGTTGCTAGCCGCCCTGTCCCCCACAGCGACGGCGCCCGCGCCTTGGTTGGACCGAGCCGCCTCATTCCCCACAGCCACGGCGGAGCCGCCTTGATTATATACACCACTTTGTCTACCCAAAGCTGTGGCGTAGGTGCCTTGAGACGAGTAACCCGCGGCATCCCCCACTGCGACACAACGAAGGCCTTGATTGTTGCTACCCGCGGCAACACCCACAGCGACGGCGGACTCGCCTTGATTGTTGCTACCCGCGAGGTACCCCACAGCGACGGCGTTGGCGCCTTGAGAGGTCCGACCCGCTTCCCACCCCACAGCCGTGGCTCTGAGGCCTTGATTGTTGCTACCCGCTTGGTACCCCACAGCGGTGGCGTAGTCGCCTTGATTGTAGAAACCCGCTTGGTGCCCCACAGCGACGGCTTCGCCGCCTTGATTGGAGTAACCCGCAGCCCACCCCACTGCGGTGGTGTAGTTGCCTTGATTCTCCCGACCCGCGCTGTTCCCCAAAGCCGTGCCGCCGATGCCTTGAGAGGTCAGACCCGCTAAGCGCCCCACGGCGACGGCATCGTTGCCTTGATTGTACCGACCCGCATCCCTCCCCACCGCGATGGCGGAGTCGCCTTGAGCGGTCGACCCCGCGACAATTCCCAAAGCGACGGCATAATTGCCTTGAGCCGAGTAACCCGCGCGGTCCCCCACAGCGGTGGCGGAGGTGCCTTGAGAGATCTGACCCGCACTGGAACCAACGGCGACGGCGAGGTTGCCTTGATTGTTACTACCCGCATTGAGCCCCATAGCGACGGCATAATTGCCTTGAGCCGCCGCACCCGCGAGGACTCCCACAGCGACGGCTTGGGTGCCTTGAGATGTCCGACCCGCCTCATTCCCCACAGCCGTGGCGTAGGTGCCTTGAGTCTTCTGACCCGCGAGGTACCCCGCAGCGACGCCGAAGACGCCTTGATTATATGTACCACAATCTGTACCCACGGCGACGCTGAAGTTGCCTTGAGAGGTGTTAGCCGCGATGTGCCCCAAAGCGATGGCATAATTGCCTTGAGCCGTCTGACCCGCACCATACCCCACAGTGGTGGTGTAGGCGCCTTGGGTCGATGCACCCGCGTTGCGCCCCACAGCGATGGCGTAGCTGCCTTGATTGTACGCACCCGCGCTGCGCCCCACAGCGACGGTGTGGGCGCCTTGAGAGGTCGTACCCGCACCATACCCCACAGCGACGGCTTCCGCGCCTTGAGTTACCTTACCCGCGTTGCGCCCCACAGCTGTGGCGAGGTTGCCTTGATTGGTCCGGCCCGCATAGATACCCACAGCGACGGTGTCGTCGCCTTGAGCGGTGTTACCCGCTTCAGTCCCCACAGCCACGGCGTCCTCGCCTTGATTGTAGTAACCCGCAGCCCACCCCACAGCGATGGCGTTGGTGCCTTGATTGTACCGACCCGCGAGGTGCCCCAAAGCCGTGGCGTTGGCGCCTTGAGAGGTCTCACCCGTGGCGTACCCCACAGCGACGGCGTTGTCGCCTTGAGAGGTCTGGCCCGCCTCGGGCCCCACGGCGATGGCGTAGCTGCCTTGAGCCGTCTGGCCCGCAACGAGCCCCACAGCGACGGCTTCGATGCCTTGATTGTACCGACCCGCTTCATTCCCCATAGCGACGGCACGCAGACCCTGAGATGTTTGCCCCGCGGAAAGTCCCACAGCGACGGCGGCACTACTCTGATTGTCGTTCCCTGCGGCGTACCCCACAGCGACGGCGGAGATGCCTTGATTGCTCTGACCCGCGATGCGACCCACAGCCGTGGCGGAGGCGGCTTGATTGGACTGACCCGCATCAGGGCCTATAGCGGTGGCGGCGATGCCTTGAGAGAACTTACCCGTGCTGCTCCCCACAGCCGTGGCGTAGTTGCCTTGATTGTCCCTACCCGCGTGGTACCCCACAGCCGTGGAGAAGGTGCCTTGAGAGGCCTGACCCGTGTTATCCCCAATCGCCACAGATGAAAGGCCTTGAGAGGTTTCACCCGAACGATTTCCAACAGCAACACTAAAATCACCTTGATTGTTTGAACCCGCTTGGCGCCCGACTGCTACACTCCCTGTACCTTGATTGTTCGAACCCGCGAAAACTCCCACAGCCGTGGCGTTGGTGGCCTGAGCCGAGTGACCCGCCGAGTTCCCCACAGCCGTGGCGTTGGTGGCTTGATTGTACCGACCCGCATTGACACCCACAGCGGTGGCGTAGTCGCGTTGAGAGGTCGCACCCGTATCATTCCCCACAGCGACGGCGTTGGCGCCTTGATTGTACCGACCCGCTTCGATACCCACAGCCACGGCGGAGGCGCCTTGAGAGGTGTTACCTGTGTAGATTCCCACAGCGACGGCGTTGGTGCCTTGATTGAATTGACCCGCTTGGTTCCCCACAGCCGTGGCATAGTTGGCTTGGTTGGACCGACCCGCACTGTTCCCCACAGCCGTGGCTTGTTGACTCTGACTCGACACACCCGCGTGGTATCCCACAGCTACCGAAAAGGATCCTTGGGTCGATGAACCCGCGTTGGCCCCCACGGCGATGGCGTAGCCGCTTTGATTGTTGCTACCCGCATTGAGCCCCACAGCCGTGGCATTGGCGCCTTGATTGGACCGACCCGAGTTGACCCCCACAGTGACGGCGGAGACGCCTTGAGAAGTCTGACCCGCACCGCTTCCTATAGCGATAGCGTTATTAGCTTGTTCGGTCTGTCCCGCACTATTCCCCACCGCGACGGTGTTGGCGCCTTGAGAGGTCAGACCCGCATCATTCCCCACAGCGACGGCGTTGGCGCCTTGAGAGGTCACCCCCGCGAGGTAGCCCATAGCGACAGAAAAGGCACCTTGATTGTTGCCACCCGCCGAGTTCCCCACCGCGATGGCGTTGGAGCCTTGATTGGTCTGGCCCGCATCGTCTCCCACCGCGATGGCGTTGGAGCCTTGGGAGGTCTCACCTGCTAAGCGCCCCACGGCAACAGCCGAGCCGCCTTGATCCGTTTTACCCGCCTCGTACCCCACAGCGACGGTAGAGGCACCTTGAGCCGAGTAACCCGCGAGCCTCCCCACAGCGACGGCGGAGTTGCCTTGAGCCGTCGCGCCCGCACTCTGACCTATACCCACCTTCCCGTTCCCATCATTTGCTTTAATGAAAACTTCATTATTCATTAAAATATTACTTGTGACTTCAACATCACCAGAAAATGTCTGGATATTCGTTGTCGCCATATGTTACTACTATAAAGGTATAATTTTTTTGACTGGGTTTCCCTCAAAAAAATTATGGGTGTGTGGTCTGAAGAGACATAGATTAATAACCAAATACAATCTTTTCGGTTGTATCTTGAACAACATTTGCCACGGCGCCAGCTGATTTCGCTGTCGTGTATTCCACAAATATATGGTATTCCCCAGCGGTATCGATCGCACCCGAGGGCTTTAGAGCCACCGTAGTTTTATCTGTAACTACAGCGACGCTCCATGGATTTGTACTCGCTGGACCGAAAACCTGTACAGATCCCGTCTGAATATCACTCGCTGGAAATGTTCCAGCTTTGTTACCACCACAACACACAAGTGATATTGTACTTATCTCATCATCACCCTCAATGAGTTGTGCGTCAATCTTGGCACTGAATGATTCATTTGTAAAGCACACATTAATTTGGGGTTGTTCGGTGTCACCGATAGTCCCCGAGTATGCGTATGTCTTCTTCGTGACCCCCGCGGTATTTGTGATAAGACCCCCAGAGATGTACACATTTGCCGCGTGGACATTTGTTTGTGTACTGAGACCACCCGCGACTGTGAGAGCCCCAGTTAGAGTGTCTGTGGCTTGGGTGGCATCTGTCACTGTCACACTATCAGCCTCCACATCCTCAAGGTTGGCATGTGTCGCATGAATGTCGCCACTAATACCAACACCACCTGTGACTACAAGGGCACCATCCGTTTTACTTGTAACTGCCGTCGCATTCGTCACCGAAGTTACGCCGTCAAAAGTAGCTGCGGCGCCAAAGAGAGCTCCTGATACACCCACACCACCAGCAACCTGAAGAGCGCCCGAAGTTTTATTCGTTGCCGCAGTGGTATTAGTCACATTGACACTATCAGCCTCTACATCCTCAAGGTTGGCATGTGTCGCGTGGATATCCCCAGATATACCCACACCACCAGTTACCACTAGAGCGCCGTCCGTTTTACTTGTAACTGCCGTCGCATTCGTCACCGAAGTTACGCCATCAAAGGTAGCTGCGGCACCATAAAGAGCGCCAGAAACACCAACTCCGCCAGTCACAACGAGGGCACCATCGGTTTTGCTCGTAGCAGCCGTCGCATTCGTCACCGAAGTCACACCATCAAATGTAGCTGCGGCACCATAAAGAGCGCCAGAAACACCAACCCCACCCGCAACTGTGAGAGCGCCTGAAGTTTTATTCGTTGCCGCAGTGGTATTAGTCACATTGACACTATCAGCCTCCACATCTTCAAGATTGGCATGTGTCGCGTGGATATCCCCCGAAATACCAACACCACCCACAACCACAAGGGCACCATCAGTTTTACTTGTAACTGCTGTACTGTCCCAAACTTTGGTAATGCCCCCAACATTAAGTTTTTCTTGGGTACTTACGCCACCAGCAACCTTGAGAGCCCCCGTCGTTATTGAGGTAGATGTTGTTGTATCAGTCACTGTGACACTATCAGCCTCCACATCCTCAAGGTTGGCGTGTGTCGCATGGATATCACCAGAAATACCCACACCACCCGCAACTTGGAGGGCCCCCGTCGTCTTTGAAGTGGCTGCTGCGTCGCCAGTAATCAAAACATTTGAACTTGTTGTAATATTTGATGTCACAAAGGCGTTACCCACAACATGAATGTTTGCGACCGGCGCTGTGGTAGATATACCCACTTTAGTGCCAAATGTACCCATTTCAGAAACCGATAAACTATTTTGTACAATTGTGTTACCAATCAAATCAACTCGGAGTATAACATTATCTGGGTGTGAAGCATTTAAAATATGATTATCCGTAAGAGTATTCTGTGTGTAACCTATAGAAAATCTGTGTTCATCCGCGTGATGAATTAAAGCAACGTTTGCGAAAGTACCATCGTCTTGGTGTTCAATAATGATCCCGCTATCCAACCCTTCGGCGCTGTTATTGCTACCTATACCAATAATTCTATCTTCTACGATAAGAGAAGTTGATGTAAGTAATGTTGTATTACCACCAAGTGTAATATTACCCAAAAACTCGGCTTCGGCCGCTGATATTACATATTTACCGGAAGGTGCTACATAAACGGGTGATTGGATGAGGCTACCATTTGTATCAATCATCGCTAAATATTTGTTATTCAAGTCTGTGTGATCAGTGATGTATACATTTGTTGTAAAAACACCGTTTGTCGCGTAAAGATCTCCTTGAATACCAACACCACCCGCAACTTTGAGAGCCCCCGAAGTCTTATTCGTAGCGGCAGTTGTATCGGTCACATTGACACTATCCGCTTCCACATCCTCAAGATTGGCATGTGTCGCATGGATATCACCTTGGATACCTACACCACCAGTCACTTGGAGGGCGCCCGTTGTCTTTGAGGTTACCGCAGTTGAATCGGAAATGTGTGTGGATGTGGCGACAAGTGCTCCAACATTGGCCGTACCCCGAACATCAAAAGTATTAGAAGTCGCCGAAGTACCCACAGCAATGTGTGAAGCCGCAAAGACATTTGTAGCGTGAATGTTGGCTTCAACACCAAGACCACCTCGGGTCAATACAAGAACCCCAGTATCTTTAGAGGTGGAGTGTGTAGCATCGGTGACAGTACCCGTTGTAGTTGTGAAAGTACCCACATTCGCAGCACCTCTCACATCAAGTGGTTGTCCAGGTGATGCGGTGAGGATACCAACTCGGTTAGCCTCCGCATCAACCTTCAGTGTGTTCGTATCAACGGTTACATTTCCAGCAACCACAAGGTCACCATGGAAACCATCACCAGAAGTAATACTCACACCTCGGAGGGTCACAGCATTTGCCGCGGAATTACTTGAACTGCTCACAGCTGTTGTGAGTGGAATGTTCAAGTTCTCGGACGCAATCTTTTTCATGTCATTCACAGAATCATTCACATATATGTAGTTCATATCATTGTAGTCTGTAATCAATTCCGCATTTGGAATATCATTGGCACGGCCGATACCTGTGATGAATCCAACACCAGCACTCTTATTGACAAGAATACCCGCATTCTGTATGAGATCTGTAGGTCCATAGGGTTTCACATTGGATAGACCACCTGTAACTGTATTGGACACGTAGAGAGTTTCACCCTCAACAAATGTAGATACATCTAACGAACCTGTATTTAAACCATCTGCGCGACCAAAGGATACCGCAACACCCTCGCCATTTTGAGCCAGGGTTTGATATAATACACCAATGGCGGGCATACGATCTGGATCAGAGGCATTCGCCGCGACAACTTCAAATATATCATTACCTACATGACCCGTTGTACACACAACCGTACCTTTGGATAATTCACCACCATTCACATTCTTGACTCGTATGAGAGTTTGGTCAATATATTGATTGTTCCAAGTTGTACCATCATAGACAATCACTTGTTCCACGACGGCGCTCTCAACATTTACATTTTTTAACTGACCGATATTAATACCAACATTTGATGTGGGATTTGTCACGATGGCAGTTGTGGGATCCAAAAAGTCCATTGTGTGGGTAATGAAGACATTGTCACCTTCAAGGTGGGTGTTACCACTTACGATGAGAGCTTTTGTCACTTCAACATTTCCAGAAACATAGGCGTTGCCACTCACAGATAGTTGTTTTGTAACATTGACATTCCCAGAGACATAGGCGTTGCCAGAGAGTGTGAGGTCCTTATAGGCCACTACATTTCCAGAGACATAGGCATTGCCGGAGAGTGTGAGGTCCTTATAGGCCACTACATTTCCATCTACATATGTGTTACCTATGACTTCAAGATCCTTATCGGCATACACATTACCACTCACAGTCAATTCTTCAGTCACCGACACATTTGTGGATACATACACATTACCAGTGACGAGAAGATCCTTGTAGGCTACAACATTGCCATCTACATATATGTTACCTATGACTTCAAGATCCTTATCGGCATACACATTGCCACTTACGGTCAATTCTTCGGTCACCGACACATTTGTGGATACATACACATTACCAGTGACAAGAAGATCCTTGTAGGCTACAACATTTCCATAGACATAGACATTCCCCACAACCTCCAAGTCCTTATCGGCATAGACATTTCCAGATATAGTCAATTCTTCGGTCACAGAGACATTTTGCGACACATACACATTCCCATCAACAACAAGATCTTCGTGTGCGTAAATGTTAGCATCCACATGGGTTAGACCATACACGTGCACATTAATGTCTTCATCTGACTTTGGTGTAAATGTTTTATCTGTGGGATTTGCATCGGTATAACCGATTGCGAATTCATCAGACTCTTCGCGGTAACCAATAACCACATTTGATAAAGCCTCGGGTCTATGCATAAGGACACCCAAATCAAGAGTTGTGTCTTCAGAGGTGTTATTTTGTCCAAGTTCAATGAGCGCATCTTTGATGGCTGTATTCTCCGCATAAATTACAGTTGTATCACCATTGACACGAAGATTGCCATCAATGACCATGTCGCGCAAAACTGCAACATTTCCAGAAACAACGAGAACATTTGAACCGGTGTCATCTACATAGAAGTTTGTGCCGACGCTTAGGGTGTGTTCAGGTAACAAATTTGATATACCAACATTTGAATCTGTGACTAAAGAAACATCATAGAACGCACCACTTACTAATTGAACACAATTAGATGCTATATTTGATCTATTAACGGCGAGTCCCAAGTTGACACCACCAACCAAGGTGTTTGCAGATTCCCCGGATTCTGTAATCTCCTTGGTGTTGCGATCATACATCAAAAGTACAACTTCCGGTGCGGTAAAATCGGGTCTATTACGAATGGGGGAAAGATAGACGGCATTTGAATATGGTGTTGGAACCAAGACATTACTCGCATTGAAGACGACAGTATTTTCCTCCTGATCATTAGAGTCTGGTACATGCTTACCAAACCTAATCTTGGTAGATCTTTCCACCGAAGGTAAGTTCTTGACCATTTAATATATGGTAGTAAATTAATTTGCGTAAAGGAGACCAGCCATACCATTTTGTATACGAAGTATGTTATAGTTTACTGCATAAATTGGATCATTAATGACTGTATTTTCGCTCATGATCTTTGCTGATTCAATTCTACTGAAATTGAGTGTGCCGGTTGGCTGGAGTGAGCTCGTCATGAGGCAGAAACAATAGAGGAAAAAGTCTGGAGAAGTCACAAAGTTTGTGTGATAATAGTTCATCACATCAATGTAGTGTGGTTTACCCCATTTGTAATTGGATAATTCAACACCATTTATAACTAATTTAACTTTATTTGTTGGTGATGTGAGTGCGCCATTCGTTGTTGTGTCCGATGATGCGAGATACTTCACTGGGTGATTGAAGATGAGATCTTGAACTGTTTCACCACTTGGAATATTCTTTTGCACTTGGGTAATAAGAAGATCGTGTGTTCTCGTAGCGATGTTCCCCCTCTCTTCGTTATCAAGATAGTAATAGTTGGCATACATTTCAAAATTGTAGTTGGCCGCTTGGGATCCCCAATGAATTCTCAATTCCACATTGTGATAGTTGAGGGCAACTAGGGGTAAAGCACACTGTGGTCCTTCGCAAAAAAAGAAACGAAGTGGGTAAAAATATGAGCGCGCATGCACACCTGGGTGAGTCCCAATTGCACTTCTTGATATATTTTGTGCATATGTATCTATAGCAATTTTTTCGGTAAATATGCTATCTTGTGTATCAATGACTGAACCACCAATAAGAAGCTCGACTTTATCAATGAGTAGATCCCAACGAGAAGTATCTAAAGCTTGGGTCGTATCATCGATCGTCAAGTAAATGTATCCAAGCATATCACCTGATCTCTCAATCTGAACACTTGACATTGAATTATTTTTCACATCCCCGCGTATCGTTTGCTTTTCAACGGATTGTGAAAAATTAGAGTGTCGTTTGAAGGTTGAACTAAAAAACGATATCTCTGGGTTGCCCATAATGTACTCATCCTGAGCACCAATTGCTACAAGTTGAACAATACCCGAAGACATGTTATACTACTCTAAAGTGAGAAAATTACACGACTATTCGTCGGCGGGTGATGAAACTCAAAATGAGATGGTTTGGGTCATTGGTCGGGTTTGGTGCGATACAATCACCATTTTGGTCATATATTTTAACAGTTAAGGTGCTGAGATTTTGGAGAGGCGCTAAATACTGACTCACAATCGGATATTGGTTTTCAAATATATGAATATATGTATCATCCGCGTGTCCCTGTCCCTGTGGCACAATAGCTTTGGAAACGAGTGTCGCGAATGTACCTGTGACATTACTTAATGCGGGTTGGCCACCAGCAACATTTGATCCTCTCTGATTTAAAATTGGGTCAATTTCAAGTTCATCGATGTCAATGTAAAGGTGATCAGTTTGAACTGTGGTGTGAATGTGAGCCGCCAACAGTTTAGCCTGAACGACATTGTTTAGGGGTGTTTGAAGATGTACCTGGAAATTGTTTGCGCTAGTCTGTCCAATTGAATCTACGGTGACAATAGAATACTCGTAGTTTAGATCGGGGACTGTATGATTTGCCGTGTAGTACGACATATATAATAATCCAACAATTTTTGTTCCCTAAGTGGCATCCGGGTTAAACCCCTTGACACCCTGCGCAGTAATTTCACATTTAAGACGAATGACTATAAAATTATGTCCAGCGGTTATAATCGGATTTGTGAGTGTCTGACCAGTCTGGTCGTAAATCTTTACTCTAAAACGATCTATACTTCCAATTGGGAATGTATAGTTTGTTTCAACTGGATATTCATCTTTGAATAAAATAATGGAATCATTCCCACTTGGATTGAGGGATACCGAATCCGACACAAGACTCGCAAACGAGTTTCTAATTTGTGTCATATTTGGTTGTCCTTCATACACATTTGAGGTACGCTCCATATATTTGGAATCCAGTTCATCGATTGCGATATAACAGTGTTCGGTTATTTCTGTAGTTTTGATATGAGCGGCGATGAGTTTTGCGTTAACAATATTACGAATGGGTTGCGTGAGATAACATGTAAATGTATTAGCACTATCCTGACCAACGCTATCTAACGTCACGGTATAATATTCGTATTTCAATTCGGATGATGTGGGTCTCGTGAGATTACGAGTATCCATTTATATTAACTTAGATAATTACAAGTTTGGTTTTCTACAAACGAAGCGGAGAACTAAAAAGTTGGCACCATTCTCTGCTGAGTTTTTAATCGTGTTGCCATTCTGGTCACGAATGGTCACACTGAGACGATCAATGCGTCTAATTGGATCAATGTATTGACTTACAATTGGATAGTCATCCTTGAATGTGATGAGTGAGTTACCGGCGGCGTGGGTGGCACTTTCAGTTATGAGACTCGCAAAAGAACTTCGGAGCATACTTAAGTGCCCCTGCCCAGTCAAAACATTTGAAGCTCTGTCGTTAAATATAGTATCCAATTCTTCCACGGAAACATAGCAGTGCTCAGTCACAACATTTGAGTGAATGTGGGCAGCCAAAAGTCTCGCCTGAACCACATTTTTGAGGGGTTGCTGAAGGTGGCACGTAAAAGTATTCGCACTGTCTTGTCCCACGGAGTCAATAGTTATGGTGTGATACTCGTAGTCAAGATCTGGAATAGTCTGGGGCGAAGTCACCAAAGCCATTTAGTATTAGTTTAGATTAAAGATCCACCAATTCCATCCTCAATCTCGTAGCCCGCTTGTTCCGCGACGAGCTTTTCGGAACCACAGAGGCCACCTGGAGTGAGAGACTTGGTGTAGGTGCTACCTTCGCTGGTGTGTCCAGGAGCGCATTCCAATTTGTGTTCAAGATCAAAAATTGATTCTTCGTTGATCGCCTTAATAACGATTGGTCTGGGTTGGTACTTGCTGGTATTTTTCAACATACCAAGGATAAAGATAAGCACGATCAAGGCAACAATGGACATGATGGCATTTCGGTTGGCACGGTTAAGGTTTAACATATATAATGTACACACATAATTTTTTCTAAAGTGCGTTAAAGGATATTTAATAGTTTCATATTAGAGAGTAGATGGACGAAGAAATTGTCATTGATCGTGGAAATACTACTGTGATGAAATTGGACGCTGACGAACAGGCTCTGATGGATGAAATTGAGATTTCAGTGCCTCGTGCTCAGCCTGTGCGTCGTCCCACTTCTAACAGACCACCACCACAACAACCACAACAACAAGAAGCCATGGATGCTTTCGTAAACCCAAACAAGCAATCTGCACCAACTCAGCCACAACAAGAAGATGAAATTGATTATGGCGAGGATGATGACGCATTCTTTGACGATGCCAACGATGGACCTCAGTTTGGAATGCAGGAAGAACGACCCTCAAAGGGGTATTCTTCTATTGATGAAGAAAAGGCGGATCTCATTAACAAGTTGGGTCGCCTCGAAAAGAAAGGATTCAGTGTTAACAAGAGACTTACTGCATACTCTAACATAGACGAATTGAGAACTGAAGTGAAGCGGATCACATACAGTATTGATGTTGAGCAATCTATTCGCTTCTCTCGGCGTATGTTGGTTGCTTGTGTGACTGGTCTAGAATTCCTCAACAAAAGGTACAACCCCTTTGAGATCCAACTTGAGGGTTGGTCGGAGTCTGTCATGGAGAATGTAGATGACTATGATGGAGTCTTTGAAGAGTTGTATGTCAAGTACAGATCCAAGGTCAACGTCGCCCCAGAAGTCAAGCTTATCATGATGTTGGGTGGTTCGGCGATGATGTTCCACTTGACAAACAGTATGTTTAAGAGCGCTCTCCCCAATATGAATGATGTTCTCAAGCAAAACCCAGAACTTATAAAAAATATGATGTCCGCAGTTCAAAACACGACGAGATCACCCTCTGGTCCAGCTGATGCTGCTCCAGTTGGAGGCACTGGTCAGTATGAGATGCAGGGACCAGGGATTGACATCTCAAGCCTCATGGGTGGTGTCATGATGCCACCCCCACCACCAATGAACACAACTATACAACTTCCAGTCAGTGAACAAGATGATGATGATATGTCGGACATTGTATCAATTTCGGGCGAATCTACAGGTGGTGAAGTCAAGGAAGTGAATGTGGATAGCACCTCCAAGTCAAAGCGTGGTCGCAAAAAGAAGAAGACTGAAATTAATCTCTAAGTACAGTATAAATGATAGGTTACTGTCCTTTGGAGGATCTCGAACCTCCTAAGAGGCAACAGGTCGCGCCTGCACCTGTTGTTCAACCAAAGACCGAAGCGAGTCTTGAAGAAACCGAGTGTAATTACGTCGTCATGGCTTTCATTGTCGGCGTTCTATTCTTAGCCGTCTCTGATTCCATCAGGGCGTAAATTGATTTTTAATTCTACCTTTGGGTTTTCCCCTTACGGTAAAATTATTTAATATGTAAATGCTACGATTTCGGTTTGACCACCTGTACCATCGTCAAGATCCACTTCGGCTGAAAGATCTCGTGTAATCTTTACAAGTTTACCACCACACGCGGATATGAGTTCCACGAAAATGTCGTATGAGTAGATTCTCGTACCATCGGTGTTGTAAGGTGTAATACTTATACCACGAATACCCGTTGTAACAGTTGGACTCCATGGATAACTATTTGTTCCACCAAACAAGTTCTTTGTACCAATGGCGATATCAATCGTTGAAGTACTTTCATCACCCGTACCACCTTGAAGTTCAAGTAGCATCGTACTCAGGTCCTTGACAGTTGAACCATCCGTTCTCCTCAAAATGGCTGTCACTTTTGCGTAGAAGGCGCCGGCTCCAAATATGAGTTGAATATCTTTCGCAACGCCCTCGCCCACAGAGAATGTCTTAGAGTATGTCTTTCTGGAAACTTCCACCGAGTTAGTTATGACACCACCACCAACTTCAAGATCTGTTGAAGCAGTATCACCACTTAGACCAATGGCGACTTGATTACCAAGATCAATGTTACCACCAACTGAAACGTCACCCACGATTTCAAGATCGCTATTTACAATTGTTGTTTTGGACGATGTAATTGGATTTATGTAGACATTACCTGTTGTATCTGAATAAATATTGGAAGAACCTCCAGTTGTTGTGAACTCTATGATTGCGCTTGAAGAAGAGCTCTCCACCCGTGGGATACCGTCATACACATGGAACTTTGTGGCTGGTTTGTTCGTACCCACACCCACATTACTTGAATGAATGAGGTGAATACAATTTGTTTGGGTGCTATTATTGGCAACACCCATTACGAGACCTGTGGTACCATTCGTCGCATTACTGAAGCCTCTGAGGTACCCACCTTCACCATCATCTGTGTAGATAAGCATACCAGTTTCTTTATTTGTACCACCACTCTCAAGTCTCAAGAGGTCAGTGTTCCCTGAAGTTGTGTCATATACATGAATATTTGAGTTTGGCGCCTCCGTACCAAGGCCTAACCGACCATCGGCGTCAAAGCGAGCAAACTCTGAGTCACTACTATCATTGATTTCGTGAACAAATGTTAACGCGCGGCGTGTGCTACCGTCGAGTACGCTTCTAATGATGTTACGACTTGTACCACCAGATGTTGTCGAAAACTCAATACCTGTCAGTTTGAATGAACCACCACCAGCAAACTCAACATCACCATTGACGACAAGTTTTGTATTGGCACCTCTACCATTCGCATCAGATCTCTGACCACCGACAACTACGAGACCATTATCACAAACAACGAGTGGTTTGTCTGTTTGACCATCCATATCGTCTAAAATATTATAAAAGGTATCACCCGAAGATGTGTATGTTTGGAACACATGTTCACCCGCTATGTGTCTAATTCTATCAGGACCTTCGTCGACCGATGAGGCATCGTTACCCTTGAAAATGAGCAATTCTGTTCTTGAAAAATCAAGATTATATGCACGCTCGATAATATGGGTATTACCAAATTCATCACCCGTGAGGCCCCCAAATGAAAGTTGTTGTCCTACCACGACATTACCATTGACTTCAAGGGCGCCCCTTGGTACATCTGTACCTATACCCACATTGCGAGATGTCCCGTCTATGAATACACCTATAGCAGCCGCGTCATAAACCTTATCGGGGTTTTGTGTAATTCGGAAGTCATTGGAACCGGATACACCCACCGCCCAACCCGTAGGATCTATGTCCCCGTCGGTTTGAATGTAAGATGTAAACGCGTTACCTTCATTGATATCGGTCTGCATAGCGATTATCGCATCACCCGATGGGGTCTCGTGATTGTGTACGAGGATACCATTTGTCAAGGGGTTTGCTGTACCCGTAGAATATACCTCCAAATGTGCTGTGGGTTGTGTAGTACCGATACCCACGCGCCCTTCACTTTGAAGAGTCAAAACATCTACTTCATCTGTATAGTCTTCATCCGCCAGATATATATCCATCTTTGTTTTGGATTTCCCAGATGCGTTGTCATGCTTACCCAATTTGAAAGTGGCTCGCACACCGTGGCGTGTCGCATTTCCTTCACGAGCCAAGTGCAACACTGTACCGAGGTCAGTGGTATCCACAATTGGTTGAGTGTTTGTTACAACAAGGGAAGAGTTCAGGTGACTGTACCCATTTCTGTATGTTGGTTGATCATTGAGAAACACAGTTCCACCGGAAGTGTGGAGTCTACCCACTGGTGACGCTACATTTATACCCACATTACTTGATTCCAAGAGAGTCAATTTGGGTGTACCCATTGTGGGTGTGGTACTCGCGAAAAACTTGACACCTTTTCCAGCCCCAACTATATTTTCAACCCGTGTTTCCCCATTGGGAACACTCGTATACGCACGCATCGCGATATTACCCGTAGATCCCCATATGTTACCAGTTGAAATGGTGTTACTCCCAATCACATAGATATTACCCGACACTGTAAGTCTCTCCGTTGGACCTGTATTTGATATACCCACTTTACCATCCGAAGTGATTCGGATTCTTTCAGTATTCTTTGTCTTCATAGTAATTTTTTGTTGTGTAGCTGTTGTACTCGCACCATATACTTCTATGGAGCTCACATTTGAGGCAGTTGGACCGGATTTAAGCACAAGTACATTTGATGTACTATCGCCACCGAATCTATCTGCGTGAACAACGAGGTTTGAACTTGAAAAAACCATTTCAGTTGTGAGATTTGTTGTTGCGGTGTTGCCAAGGATGCGTAAACTGTTTATTGCACTTGTATTAGCAAATATTTTGGCGCCCACGGAGAGTGTATCCGTAGGTGATAGGTTTGAAATACCCGATGGAGCCGTACCCGCAGTGCGTAACGCATTCATTTGGACATTTCCACTTATCGTCACAGGTGTCGCAGAAGTCGCATCCAATGTGAGCAGATTACCAGCTCTCAAACCAGTTGATCCAAGTATGAGACCCTTGGCGTACACATTACCATCTGCGTAGACAACATTTGAGTTTGTGTCGTCAATAAAGACATTTGAACCTACACAGAGGTCGTGTGTTGGATATATGTTCGCGGCACCTATATTGTTTGATGTGTAAATGTCACCATATACATGAACATTAACGGACTTTGTATTGTCTACATTAATTGACGCAGAATTATACCCACCATATGCATCCGTTTGAAAAAAGGCCATCTCTCTACCCCTATTACCCGCGACAAAACCAAGAGCTACATTTGAGTATCCCGTGCCAGGTGTCATAACAAATGCCGTTTCTCGTGACAGCACATCATTTCCAAAACCGGAGTGAATGACTACATTGGCAACACGCAAATCCTGTGTAGCTATATATGTTGCGGTTTCTGAGACTGTAATATTACCAGTCACAGCGATATTACCCACAAGGTTCAAGTAACCTTCTTGATACACATTACCCTTTAACATCATGACATTGGAACCCTGGCCAAAAATACCAACATTACTTCCAACACTCAAGTTTGAAGTTTTGATACCACCCACAACAGTGATGACATTTGAATTTGTCTCCTTAATTGAAAGATTTGCCCCAGATGTTATAAGTCTATCGGTCACGATCACATTTGTAGCAACCAAGTTACCACTCACTGTCATCAAATCACGACCTGTTAAGTCTATGTCAACCTTCCTTGTGTCGCCACTATTTACCTGAAACGCCTTTGTTGGGTTCGTTGTACCGATGGCAAATTGATTTTCAATGAATAAACGCTCAGCTTTACCACGACCTTTCAAGTCAAGCACAATTGTGTCAGTTTCATCCACAAAAAACTTGTTACCCACGGAAAGAGATTTTGTTGGTGTTGTGTTCGCTATACCAAGGCGCCCCTTTGTGCCAAGTTCTTCAACGAGGAGAAGTTCATTCGCTTCAACTTCCTTCGTCAAAATACTCTTGACACCCGTAAGAGTTTCTTGTTCAACGGGTTCTGCGTCCAGACTTGCCACATAAATCTGTTCGAATCTCGCGGTGCGACCCATTTATACTTTAGTTCCCGAATAAAATTCCAGCCAATCCATCCTTGATCCTGAGGACATTATAGTTTAAGGCGAACACACTGATGTCATCTTGTCTCCCCCTAAAGTTACCCTTCTCAACACCTCGAAGTATAAGTTTTGCGTTATCAAGTCTACTGAAATTACATGTACCAGATGGGTTATAGTCTGATGCGTTCATACCAAAATGATACACAAAATATCTCGTGTACATAAGATCTTCTGAATCAACTCGGAAGTCAATTTTACCATATTTTGACTTGTAATAACTTTGAACTGTGTGGAAGTAAGTTGGTGTCATATTTTCAAGAAGTGGCGTTCCATTGAGATGAATATCAGCATTTCTAAAAGTAAAACGATCATTTGTTGGATCGACATTTGTTGCGGAATAACCGAAGAAGATTGACTTCACGGGGTGGTTAAATGAACTCAAATCTAAATCATTGTACCCACCCGTGGTTTGAATCGTGTTATCAACAACATTTGAGAGGGGGAACTCAACCTTTTGTGTCTGTGTAATTATAAAATCCATTTGCCTCTTCACAAGAGATTCTCTCTCTTCCTTGTCCAAGTAGATATAGTTCCCATATACATTGATTCGTTTCTGTGAGGCACCATAACCGACGAGGCTTGTTTCGTCAAAATTGATCCTCACTTCAACTTGATGATGTGTAAGAGATACAAGGGGTAAAAATGCCCCGTGATCACAAAAGAAAAAATGAAGTGGTTGGAAGTTTCTATTTGATGTACTTGTTTTGTTTGTGAGTTCTTCTTGTTTCGTCCATGTATCGGCAAGATAATTTGGCCATATATCTGCATAATAGTCATAGTGTTGAGAATCTATTTTTTGACCCCCAATATAAAGATCAATTGTTGAGTTGTACAAAAGATTTGACGAAACATTGGAATTCTTTTCAAGCCCTTCAAACCAGAGACAATTTACTATATCCCCAAGAACTGGAACTGTAAAAACTGGATCTTTATCAGTAATCGTCTTAATAAGCTTGGGAGCCTGTGAAAAATTTGTGTGTCTCGTAAATTTCATACGAAAGAACGAATGACCTTCTTCACTATTAAGATAAATGTCTTGTGCGCCTTTTGAGACAAGTTGTATCAATGCACCAGACATTTATTTATTAGTCAGATTATAAAAACAGACACTTTCCCTGAGGGAACTCATTCTTCTTTTCTTCTTCGGCAACCTTCCCATGAATCTTAAACCCACCTTGACGGTACACCTTGAGACGCTTATAGTACATAGCTGTAAATATGGACCATGGATCATGGATGTCGTAGATATGTGGATTGTTCTTTTTACCTTTAGTCTCTCGCATAATACGACCTATACTTTGTGTAATATCGGATTTGGGGGACGCTAAAATAACCGTATCTAGGGTTGGTATATCTAGACCTTCGTGGGCTTGTGAGAAGGTGGCAAAGATGATCTTCTTTTGTGATGAAGCCTGAAGGTCGGCCTCTTTCATACCACCCATGTAGAGTCCTGAGTTTTTGGGGAAACATTGGTGGAGCATCTCACAGTGCCACCTACGATCACTGAGAACGAGGAGTTGTCTCGTCCCCTCTGAAGCTTTCTTTACGAGTTGAACGAGCATTTGATTCCGCTTCCTGTCTTCAACAACTTCTGTGACCATATTGGGCATTGATAGTTTACCGTTTCTCGTACACGGTGGAGGGTTTCTGTAGTTGAATGATTCATAAGTTACTGGAAATACTTCCACCTGTTCCTGATTCTTTCGCTCCACCGCAAAGAATGTGGGTCCCATAAACCAATGAAGAACCTTCGTGAGACCATCTTTTCGTTCGGGTGTCGCCGAAAGACCAAAGATGTGCTTGGGACACATCTTGAAGAGGGACTGACTGAAGACCTTGGCACAGATGTGGTGGGCTTCATCAACTATGAGGGTCCCTATAGAATCAAAGTCGCTGAAGGAGTATTCCTTGAGGGAGAGAGACTGAAGCATAGCTATGACAAAGTCGCGGTCCGTCTCCTTCTTGTCCTGTTGAACAAGACCTATCGTAGCACCCGGGCAGAATTGCTGAATCCGCTCTCTCCACTGGTCTGCTAAGAACTGTTTGTGTACAACAATCATCGTTCGGTACCCCAATTTACACGCTATTGCCAAGGATACGGTGGTCTTGCCATACCCGCATGGGAGCGAGAGAACACCATGGCCCGCACTAATAGCTGCAGCAAGAGCCTCGTTCTGGTGGGTTGCGTCTCGTAACTGACCGACGAACTTGGCGCTGGATCTCGCTGGCTCGGGGCGACGATCCTCCTTGGGCTTTCCCACCTTACCAACTCCGTAGAATCTTGGAACGCACACTCCATTCTTAGCTGTTCTAAAAACCTTGAAAGGTGGGGGAGGAAATCCATAGTCGCTGTTGACCTGTGGTCTTACTGTCAGTTCCTTTTTAATTTCCTGAATTGGTCCCTCAGTGACGAGGTATCCCGTGCGTGTTAGCATTTGATATATGTAGAGTTTAACTTTTAATAGACACAAGCTTCCAAGCATATCCACTATAGTTGGCAACATTCCAAACACCCGCAAAATCCGTTTCTACTTCAACTTCACACCCCTTTGTAAGAGATTGGACGGGATGTCCTCGGACTTCACACATCACTCTCCTATAACGGAACGGAACCTTAACTGTGAGAATAAGACCATCAAGTGGATCATCTACATGGGAATTTTGAATAAGCCCAGACTTATTCAACTGCATTCTTCGCATTATATTGGCACAATTTTCAGGAATGACCAAACGAATATACTTTTTGTCGTTATGGTCATACATGGGTGTATGTACTTTGGCCAGAAACCTCATAGATTTCTATTACGATAAATTAGAATTAAAACTATAAGCACCAAAAGTGTCAATGATAAAACTTGTGTGAGAAGGAGGGGACTCAATGGTTCCCTTGTTCCAAAACATTTATGGCTGAGACTGCGCGAAACTTCCACAGCTGCCTCTATGCTTGAATATGGTGTACTGCGAGGTGACATCATACCACACATCGCCACATGGGGGCACTCACCAAAGAATGGAAGTTGACCATAGAGGCTGAGAACCCCCGATGATTGTGTAAATTGCCAACGCTCACCATCCCACTCGGCACCCCAACCAAAGCGTATTTGTTTGGGGAGGGGGACATCCAATTCCTCGAGGACACGAACTCTCAACTCTTCTGGAGGTGTTGTGAGTATATCTTCCGTGAGATCACAGATAACACATGAAATTGTGTGACCATCTGCGAGAACAACGGGTTGGAGATTCCACTTCGTTGTAGCCGCAATTTCAAGGTCATCACCAAGTTCAATGGGTTCATCAAAATCAAAAAGGACATTTATACATCCATATGTACTCTCTCTCACCTTTTTGTCTGCTTCTAAACCCCAATTCTCACCTAGAAACTTTAGAGCTGGACTGTTATCTAAACAAAGGAAAAGCATTCCATCGTCAATCACTGATTCATCCACAAACTCCGCTTTGTAACCATCCTCAAGGTATTCAACTCCCTTGAGCTCTTTCTCAAATTGAAAGTCAACACCCACCTTCTCAAGGGCTTCTTGCATTGCGTCACACATCACTTTACCAGAAACCTTTTGGGTGTACTGTTTGGAGAGTCCCACATGATCAAAACTTTTGACAAATTCATAGGCAGACATAGTCTCCCATGTCACACCATCCATAATGAGTGGAAGGTGTTCAAGTAAAGTTTGACCACTTTCCGTTAACTCACCGAGGGCATCTTTGAGCGAGACACCCCTATACTTTTGAGGTTGAGCGAGGACTCTCACCGCGAGAGATGTGAGTGCGCCGTAATCTTTGATACCGAGAGAACGACCTATAAAATTATAGAGATCTTTCTCTGCTGGCTCAAATATGTCATTCCATCGTAGCCCCATCTCCTCAAAGAGACTGTGGGTATTCACAAAAGCCTTGTCAAAAACTATTCTGTGTGCGTGAAGATCTCTCATGTCTGTATCTGGTTCCCACCAAGAACCACCCGCGGATGTCTTTCTATCATAAATTGTAATATCGTGTTCCCCTGACCTGAGTATTTCCCAAGCAAGCGACATACCTGTTGGTCCAGCGCCAACAATATGAATCTTCATTCTACTTTTAACATTTATATTAATCCAGATTCTCTTCTCTCCTCTGGAGTCTTGATGGCATACATGGCACTAAGAAAAATCACAGTGGAGATGAGTGCGTATTCAATGTCTTGTGTGGCACTGAAAGCAATCAACATGATCGACAAGAATCGGAAAGTCTTGCTATTGAAAAGAGTCTTAAGGTTCTTTGGAATCTTGATCGCGTTACCAGAGAACAAACCTTGATACAAGATGATGAGGGTGAAGAGGACAGGTTGCGCCTTGATGACGGCTTCAGTTGGTGTGCTGAGTGGTCCAAGGAAGTTTGAGAACTTTTTCATTTAAAGTAACCTAAGATAAAAATTAAAATATCTTCACAGAGTAGGATGCTATGCGTCGCAACCCATAGACCACTGAAACCCCCTCCGTCACAGAAGATGAAGACCTGGAAGTTTGCCGCCAAATTTGTATGGAAAAATAATTTTGTAAAAGATAAGGCAGAACTTGGGTCTTGGACGAGGGATCAACTTTTGGAACTTGGACCGACTTTTGTGAAATTGGGTCAAATCGCATCTACGAGAGCCGATCTGTACCCTCCCGAATTCACAAAACAGTTGGAGTCTTTACAAGACAATGTTCCTCCAGTGGCATATGATGTTGTACAAGATGTTGTAAATTTAGAATACTTTGACGAGTTTGAACCAATACCATTCAAATCTGCGAGTATTGGACAGGTACATCGCGCAAAACTGAAAAACGGGAAAGATGTCATCGTCAAAGTCAAACGACCTAATATATATGAGACTATGAAGGTGGATACAGATAATGTCCGTGAGATTGTGCGTTTTTTGGAAAAAGTTGGGGTTGACACTGGGAATAGCTCAGAGTTTGTGCTCAATGAATCCATCGAGTACCTTTTAGGTGAATCAGATTATCAACAAGAAATTGAGAACGCCGTGCGTTTTCGAAAGAATATGAAAGATGTAAAGTGGATAAAGGTACCAAAAGTCTATAAGGATTTTTGTACGGATGACACCATCGTCATGGAATATGTTCAATCTGAAAAACTCACGGAACTCACAGATCCAAATGTAAATAGAAAGAAGATCTGTGAAGCTCTCATCAATTCCTATGTAATCCAAACGATGGACAAAGGCTTTTTTCACGCAGATCCACACCCCGGTAATTTAGGGTTTTCACCTAAGGGAAAGTTAGTCTTCTATGACTTTGGTCTCATCGTAGACCTTTCCGAAGAACTTCGCGATGGGTTCAAACAACTCTTCGGATGTATAATAGACAAGGACACGAAGGGAATTGTTCAAATTCTTGTGAACCTCGGTGTCATAATACCTATGAGTTCAGATCTTTCAGATATTGAACTCTTTTTTGAAACAGTTTTGGGTTATCTTGAAACCCTCGATGGTTCAAATATAATAAACGACGATATAGCGGCACAACTTGCGGCTGAAAAGCCATTCATGGTACCGACGAGTTTTGTATATTTAGCAAAATCCTTCTCGCTCATAGAGGGTATATGTATCCAATTAGATCCAGAGTTCAACTACTTCACCTACCTAGAACCCATGATCAAACAACAATTTGTGGAATCAGTTGACATACAAGATGCTATCATGAAGACGGCAGAAATGCCCGCGAAGATACGAAATATAAGTACGGCTGTTTTGGGTTTGGAGAAATCCAAAGCGGCCATGAAAAGGTCTATGTCTAAAACAAGACAAGATATACGCATGGTTCAGTATAGTATAGTGAGCGCGCTCATGGCGCATCAGTTTGACGATACACCATTAGCGATGGCGTTTGTTCTGTGTACTTTGTGGTTTGCGTTTAGTTCTCGTAAAAATCGATAGCGACTTCTTCCTTTTTCTGAGAACCCTTGAAGAATTCCTGGTGTTCTTTGAAGATTTCCTTGACACGCCGTTGTTCATCGCGGCTAATATCCGACAACTTCTCTCGGATCTTACCCACGTCTGTGTCATTTTGTTTCTTCATCTTCTTACCAAACTTCTTGAAACGGTTAGTCTTCGCCATGAAAGTTGTAGATGTTGTGAGAGAGAACATTTATTATCTACTATCTTTTTATTTTTAAGCGCTTCAACTTTTCTTCAAACTCACGCCTCTCCCCCGGTGAATCTATCTCTTTTCCTGTGGCGAGAGCCTCAATCTCCGGTCCCGTGAGATGCATCGCGTTTACCCTGAAATCCCTGAACGCCTCCATTGTGATGGGTGCGAGAGGTTCAACCAAGTCATAAATAGCATTCGCGTAGTCCCTGATCTCCTTTTGGGCGTGATCATCCATACGAAGATGGAGATAGTGCATCAAGTTGTGGAGGTTAATCTTCCAATAGAATTCGGTATAGGTACACTGTGGGAGGTTGCCACGCGCCTGTTCCCGACACACCCCCTCCTCGAGAAGGCTCTCATACAATGTAAAAGAATGTTCTAAATGTTCGTTAATTTGGTTCGTCTTTTCTTCATTGACCTCCACAACCCCCTCAGATCCCTGGTTATTTACCTGAGACTGACCTCGTAGAACTCCTGGGTTGTAGTACTGTTTCGGTACGACGGAGTAGCGGGCGGAGAGTTCATTGACGGAGGCTGTTCGATGTCGAAAATGTTGACGGGCGATGTAGAGGGGCATCTTGATGTGGAACTTGAATTCCACCATTTCGAAAGGCGTTGTGTGCCAATGTCGAAGCAAGTACCTGAGGAGTCCTCGGTCTCCTCGGGAAGTCTTTGTTCCGTCTCCATATGATACTCTGGCAGCTTGGACGATTGAGGTGTCCAAATCTTGTCGCGGCATGTGATCAACCAATCGTACAAATCCTTGGTCCAAGACATCTTTTTGCATAGTGTTCTAATTCTTAGTTCCCCCCAAATCTTTAATCAAGTCATCGATATCACGATAGTACCTTTTGAGATCCTTCATAAACCTCTTGTTATTCTCAAGAACTTCACACTCAGGTTTGTTGAGATAAATCCAAGCTAGGTTTGATTTTGAATAT
>UEXN01000904.1_pt1 | contig 26118 bp, 22 predicted proteins | sample 1796711 | NCBI WGS metagenome assembly UEXN01 (sample SAMEA4772470, study PRJEB27181) | metagenome | reverse complement strand
ATTAAGGCCGTCCACAGTGACGGCTTTTCTTTTTATATTTGCAGTATGATTAGTGTTATTGAAGTATATAGTACTCTAAGAGATCTTTGCAATAAAGAGCAGAAGGGATTTATTACCCCAGAGGTATTCAATTCCTTTGCTGATGTTTGCCAGCTCAACATCTTTAACGAGATGTTTTCAGAGCTTAGTCAAGCAAAGAGACTTAGAAAGGCTGGGTTTGATCCTGGTAGGGATAAGTCTGTGTCTAAGCAGATTAATGAAGACCTATCTCAATTTGTAACAGAAGCAAAGCTTGCAGCTACAAACGAGGCACGGCAGTTTTTATTTACACAAACAGATGCCCTCGAAGATTCTGGTATACTGTCGAACTCTCCTTACCCAAATAACTCATTGACTTTTGAGAAGCCTAAAGGGTTTGCTAAGATGATATCAATCAGTTTAGTTTCTGATGACGCTCCAGAGATTGACATTGTTTATGAGCCTGAGAAAATATCTAGAATTCTTCGTAGCAATTTATCTGCACCAACAGAAGATTTCCCTGTTGCATTAGTATCTGATAATATCCAGTTATTCCCAGATACTATAGGAGGGTTTATAAGAGTAATATACTATAGAGCTCCAGCATCTATATACTCAGGAAGCATTCCAGACGTAGCAGATAGGGGAGAAATAGATTTTGATTCTACCCCTACTTTTTCTGCTCAAGTTTTAGATGCAGGCACAGGATTAGTGATACCTAACATTGTTAACTGTAGAGACTTCGAGCTACCTAAGCACTACAAGAACGAACTTATTATTGAACTAGCGAAATTAATTGGAATTAGATTGAGGGATAGCTTCCTCTCCCAATTTAGTATCGCACAAGAACAGGCTGAATAATGGCATATAATGATGTATCAGAGTCTGGGATGAATTATGTTACCTTAAGTCAGGTGATAAATGATTTTATTATTACACTTGATGGGGATGACTATGTAAGCAATGCTTCAGATGCAGCCATTAAAAACATGGCACTAAGAAGTATTAGAGAGTTAGGCTTTGATGTATCAAGAAGAGTTAAATCTTTAAAGCTAAGTGTTGATTCATCTAATCAAAGTGTCCCCCTTCCAGATGACTATGTAGATATAGTTAAGGTTGGTTTAGTTGGTGAGGATGGTATTGTCCGTGTTCTTGGTGAAAACAGAAACATCAACTACTCAAACAAGTATGAAGTAGATAGTAGTGGTGTAGCTACTGGGGAAACTAATGATAGTAGCGAAGGTCCAATGAATTTGGAACAAAACCTTATTAGAGATATTCAGCCTAGCAAGTCAGCTACAGGCGGTGCTGCTGATCCTGACCTTGAGCTTCTCAATGGGTTTGACTCATTTGTTTTTAGAAACTACGTATACAATAATAATGTAGGTAGATTATATGGTATCGGAGGTGGTCACCTTGTAGGTGAATTTAGAATCAACCTCGATGATAATAGAATAGAGTTAGAAGTTAACTCAAGTGAAACTGAAGTTATTGTAGAATACATTGCTGATGAGGCTAGGTCTACTAACCCTGTTGTCCATGTGTATTTAGAGGAGGCTGTTAGAAGCTACGTCTATTACAAGCTTTGTGAAAGAAAGTCAACTGTTCCTGCTAATGAAAAGGCTAGGGCTAGAGCTGAGTACTACAACGAAAGAAGAAAGGCTAGAGCTAGAATGGATAACTTCACTAAAGAAGAAGCTTTGAAGACCATTAGATCTAACTACAAGCAATCTCCTAAATACTAATGATTAATAAACTTTTTCCAAGAAAACTAAATAGATCCCTTGACTCTAGGCTAAGAAGCCCTGAGGATATGATTGATGCTATCAATGTCGTTATTGGAGATGAGTTCTCTCAATCTGGTAGCGATGCTGATTCCACTATGGGTGATGTGGGAGTTATAAAGCCAGTCGTTAGCAATAGAGGCATAGACTATGATTCAGATATAGATGCCTTACCAACTGATAGAGAAGTTAAAATCATAGGCAGCGTATCTGACGATCAACTAGGTGTCATATACTTCTTCGTATGGTGTTCCTTTGCCCCAGCTCAAGGTGTTTATGCTTACGATGCGAGGGGAGCACTCATGGGTAGTCAGGGTGAATGTGTTAGAAAGGTATTCACACACGCACAGTTTAACTTCCCAGAGAATGGATTTGTAAAAGGTGATGTCGTTCATACTGGCGAGGGATTTGATTATTCGTTTGGTGACTTTAAGTATGAGAAGGATAGAAAGTCAATCGTATACTTCACTGACAATGTTAATGAGCCTAGAAAGATTAGTGTCTTTAGAGCGATGGCATCTAATTTCTCTAACTACAATCAGTATGACTTCGCTGATTTTATTACAGCTTGTCCAAAGACTCCAGTACACCCTATTACTTTTAATTTCTTTTCTGACCCTAGTAAGTTAGTTAGCAATTTTAAAAATGTATCTGGACTTCAGTTTGCTTACCAGCATTTATATATAGATGATGAGGAGTCCGCTATTAGCGTATACTCTGATATAGCTGTACCACCAGCGTATATTCAGCAAGGATCTTTGAATAATCCTTTCTTAATGAACAGCAATGGTTGCAGGCTAACAATACCATCCTCAGTTTTATTTGATGATGATAATAATGCGTCTCAAGTTAGAAGTAAGGAGATAAAGAAGGTTCGAGTTCTCGCTAGAGAAGGTAATGATGGGGCGTTTTTTATTATAGATGAGATTGAAGTAGACAACCAGGACAACATTGTATTTGATTTCTTTAATGATAAAGTTGTTATACCTGCTCCTCCAGAAGATGTACAAAAGCAATTTGATAACGTCCCTCGTGCATCTGAAGCACAAGCAATTGTTTCGGATAGATTGTTCTATGGTAACTACTTAGAAAACTATGACCCAATAGATACGAATGTAGATATAAATCCAGTATATCATACTAGGCCAAAAGATTTTACTTCGCTTTCATTAAAGGCTACTCCAGAGGTATTTTCACTTTATCATAATGCAAGCTCTTCGGATGGCCCAGATGATCCTGATAATATACCAGATAGAGTAGCTGGTTTTAGAATTGATACATCAGAATTACCAGAATCTATTGCAGCTAATGTTATTATTAATGTAGAAATCATATGTAATCCAGATAATCATTTACACCTATATAACGCTGAAAAATCTTTTCATGGTAATAGGTTTGCATTTGGAGATGGGGTTGATGTATTTCCAAGTGGAAAAATAGAACTTGCCTCTAATACTGTTAGTGAAACTTATGCTGCTACTGAATATTCAGATGTGAGTTCTTCGGATAAAGCTATTATTGTTCCACCCGTTTTTGGTGAGAATAGTGGTGTGTCTTTCTTAACCTCTAGTGCTCCTAATAGTATTGGTGGAATCTACCCAAAGTGGGACGTTCAGGGAAGTGAGCCAGGATTAATGGGGGAGTTTGATGCTGTGTATGGAACATCTGCTGCTAACCCACTTATTATCAAAGGAGATACAATGTCATTTGGTTGTTCTATCCTTTGCACTGAAGCAATAACATCAAATGTTAGATCAAAAATTTCTAACGCTGTAACAATAGCACTTACATCTAATTCAACATTAAGTCTTCCACAAGGTATTGAGGTTTTATCTGGAAATCAGTCATATTCTTATCCTTTTAATTTAGATATACAAGATGGACAAACAATTACATCTAGTGTTGAAGATGGATTAGAAAACTTGATCACAGCTGTTGGTAGAAAAACAAGAGTGATTGACAATGAGGTTGTTACGTCAACAGGTATTAAAGTTGGAACTGGAGGATTTCCTACTGGTTTTAATCCTAATCATACCGATGAACCTAAAGACTTTAGACTTTCCTTACCACCATGTGGTTATTTTTTAGTATCAAAAGGCACAGTTACTGCGGAGCTTAGGGATATTAATGTTAATGTCAAGGATTATTTAATAGGCGAAGGCCAAGAGTTTCTTGAGGATGCTTTTGTCGCTATAGATATATCTTCAATAGATGTTGAGCAAGAAGATATTATGACTTGCATCCCCAAAATGCAAGGAGAGTTTATGTCTAAAATAAATACTGAAAATTCAGCAAACCCTTTAGGTTCTTATCAAGTTACTGCTCTTGGAAGTACAGCAGAAGGTCATGGCGTACTTAATCCATACGGATCAGGTGATCTTAATCCTAACAATGCTGGTGGTATTTGGTTTTTTGAAGCGCCATATGCTAGGATTAAATCATGGTCATTTTATAGTCCATCATATATACAATCAAACGGTGGAGAAATCTATGATGAGTTAGATCCTTTTCTTAAGGGAAAAGTTGTTGAGGATAGTGCTTTTCTTTCTTTGATTGAGAACACAATGTACACCAATACAGCTAATGCTAATCAAAATTACGATGCAGGGTCTAAAAATGCTCTGAATGATTTATATTCAAACACATACGATGGTTATTTAAATAACAATGAGTTAACTAATGAGAAGAGAAGGGTTGTTGGGTATTTAAAAATCAATAATGAACTTGGCCCAAAGCTATACACATCACTTAGCGATAGAGTAGATGTTCTTAGTGAAGATGATGATACTTATAATTTACAAAATGGTGGCATAACTATTTTAGATGGTCAAGGTGGACCATTGTGGAATTTTAATGTAGGAGGCTCATCTGTTAGTGATGCTCCTGGTGGGGCATACACCACTGGATCAATAGGCGCTTCAACTATACTTCAAGGTAATGGTGGTGGGTCTTATTTTATAACACTAGTAAGACTTTTAACTACTTCTGGAGAAACTACAACTCCTGCTGCTGCTCCTGGTATACCAGAATTTCCAGTAATGGCTCTGCGAATGCATAATAATAGTGCTGCTATGTTAGCTATACCAAATTCAAGAATAAATAATTACTCAGCTGGATATGGTTTAAATATAACTGATGCTAAAATTAAATCACTTACAACTAGGTTTGTAACTAGCGGAGGCTTGATTCAATCTGAATTTAATGATGAGAAATATTCAGAGATTGAAATTCTTTCATTTAATTACTCTACAGTTTCAAATGATTCCGTAGATAGATCGTTTAAAACTAGTGCTAATCACGATTGGGCTATGCGTTACTCAGATGAAAGAGGTAGGTTGGGTCCAGTTATGCCTTTAGATTCTGTTTATGTTGCTGGATATTACGACTCAGTAAGAAATGGCAAGAAGGGGAGAGTTTCAATGCAGTTTCAATTAAATCATATTGCACCTGATTGGGCGCATAACTACCACATTTTGTATGCTGGCAATAGTAGTGTACAGGATTTCCAACAATACTCCGCTGGCGGTGCATTTGTTGCTGCTGATTCAGATAATGATGAGGGCAATATATATGTATCCTTAAACTACCTACAAGAAAATACTAATGTATCCTACGCTGAAGCGTTTGGCGCTGTGTCTCCAGCTGGTGATAAGGACTTATATACCTTCAATCAAGGTGATCAATTGAGGATAATCAGCTACGCAATTGGTAGCAACCCTCAGGATAGAATTTATCCAACAAGATATGAGTTTGAAATTATAGATGTTGTTAACTTAATTGGTAATTCAGCTGATGAGAACATACTATATGATGAACAAGAAAGTGATACCCCAGCTAAACAAGGGCAGTTCTTAGTTCTTAAAGATAACATTAATGCTTTTGGATTTACTTATGCAGATGTTAAAGGAGCAGGGGGAGATATAGATACAGATTTTCATAAGTGGAATAACACATGTGTTGTGGAAATGTTTTCGCCACAAAAAGCGCAGGATTTTGAGGACAGAATATACTATGAAATTGCTACAACAGGTAACATTGTTAAGAATATACTAGGTCTAGGAAATACAACCTTAACGCATTCACCTAATTCATTTGAGATAGAGGGGGGTGATGTGTGGTGGAGAAGAATACCATTGAATACGGCTGAATTTGCAGAGGATGATGAGGATGAAGGGGTCGATTTATATAGGAATCTTATACAAGATGAGGATAGTGTGCCTAGATTTAAAGATTTTTTCGTGGAGAGCATGGCTTTTAATGACACGTTCGCTAGGAATAATGTTTACTTCTACGGTAGACCAGGAATTTATTTGCCAAATGAGAAAGAAATAAGGAGGAGAGCTTCATTAACATTCTCAGATAAAAACAATTACGCTACTAGCATAAGTAGGTTTACATCCTTTAACAAGTCTAAGTTAAACTTCAAGGATATACCTAATGAGTATGGATCAATAAATTACTTATTAAACAATTATGATTCTTTATTCGTGGTTCAGGAAGATAAGGCTAGTGCTATCCCTATATCTCGTCAAATACTAGAGACAGCATTAGGACAAGAACAGGTGACTGTTTCATCTCAGATAGTAGGCACACAAAGATTTTTTAGTGGGGACTATGGTACTGATAACAATCCAGAATCTGTATGCAAGGTTGGTAATGATATTTACTTTGCTCACAAAAGTAATCACCAAGTATATAAATTCAACCCATCTAGTGGTATACAGGTTATATCTAATATGGGGATGAATAGTTTCTTTGTTGAATTGTTTAGGTCAGCCGAAGCTACTGAAGGAAAGGTTAGGGTAGTTGGTGGATATGATCCATTGAAAGATGAGTTCTTAATTACTGTTTACAATCAAGATGAATCAGATGTATTTAATATTGAGTTTGTTGAGCAGCCAATAGGAATTGACCTTACGGCAGCTCCAGATATAGATGATGAGGTAGATGATGATGAGGGTGATATTCAAGTTCCAGATACAGATGATGATGATGGTGGAGACATTCAAGTTCCAGATATAGATGATGAGGTAGATGACGGCAGTGGAGATATTCAAGTCCCAGGATAGAAAATAATTATGGCACAAAGCAAACAACTCATAAGCGATATAAAGGCTAAGTCAGGGATGACTATAGCATACTCCAACAATAATCAAGGTGGATTCTGGAAGACTAGATATAGTTTTATACCTAGTTGCTATGGCTGGATTGATAGGATTATGATCACTGGTAGGAAGTATCTTAATATTGCCCCTATAGTCGGGTTTGTAGATACTGATCTTAACGATGATGGTACTACAAGCACTGCTGACTTGTTGAGTTTTTTGACAAATTTTGGGACAGAACCAAGTGTTCAACAAGATATAGAGTCTGGTTTAGAAAACTCAGCAGATTTTACTAGCGATGGGATTGTTAATACATCTGACCTTCTAGTTCTTCTAGCTAATTTTGGTGTTTCTAATCAAGCTGTATTGCAGCAAAGTGGTGTGAGTCAATCTGTCTTTAATTCATTTCCAAATAGCGATATATCTAACACATCTAGTCCTCCAATATATGGTGAAAGCGGTACTTCTGCTTTGCTATGGAGGCATGATGATGGCACAGGATTTAATAGTTTCTATGGGGCTGGCTCATTGTCCTCAACAATTGCTGTATCCTTTTCTGATAATCCATCAGTTAATAAGATTTATAAATCAGTATCTATTGAAGGCACTAGTAATATTGATGGCAATAGTATATTCCAAGCTAACAGTTCATCTCAACCTTCTCAGTTAAACTCATCTAGTGTGGGTCCAATTGTAGAGAGAGGAGGAATTAATTACGCTCACATAGGTAGGGTATCTAGACAAACTACTGGTGATGATGTGAAGCTCATAGGTCAACTCATATCAGTAACACCAAGCCCTTCTGGTAACAATATTTTTCAGCTAGAGATACTACCAATAGGTGGGGGGATTAGCTTTGGTGGTGGTAATAACGCACAGTTCGACATGGTTCAAATGAATGAGGATGGTACAGAGAGCTTGCTAACTAGTAATGGGTTCCCTTTAATGGGAACACCAGACACTGATTTTACAATCATACCTACTACTGACCCAGACACAGGGTATGTCGTTAATACCTCTACCTACATAATGTTTTCAGCAGCAAACCTAGTGACATTGTTTGAGGGTAACGAAAATTCAACGTATATTATAGCCAATAGTGACGTATCAATAAATGGTGATGATCCAAAGGGACAGTATGCTGACATGTTTGTCAGTCTAGGCAGTAATGACTTCGAAGTATTTGCTTTGAATGTAGAGTATGAGGCGTATGATTTAGATCACAGTAAACAAGAATCATTATCTAAGTCATTAAAGAAATTCTTGAAATAGATTTACTAAATTTGCAACTATGTGGGGAGCATTAATATCAGCAGGAATAGGTGTGGCAGGGCAATTTGCCGCCAGAGATGCTGCACGAGATCAAAAGGAAGCAGGCGATGCTGAACAAGCTAGAATTTTAAGGGATATAGAGGCTGGTAAATATGATCCAGACTACACTATAGACCCCTTATATGCCGATGCAGTTCAGCAACAAGTAAAGGCGTATGACCAAATGGTTGACACCTCTGCTGATAGAGGCTTACGACAACTAGGTACTGTTGGTGCTGGTTTAAGATATGGGGATGATAGGTTTGCTGGGATACTACCCCAGACAATGAAGTCATTAGCTGATATTCAACGAGAGACTGAAACCCAAGCTATACTAGGTAAGGGTCAGGCAAGAATGGGTCTTGCTCAAATGGCTCAATCATTAAGAACAAAAGCAGAGGGAGAGAAGTTTGGTCTTGCAACGCAGGTAGGCTTAGGTGGTTTAGCTAGAGCGCAGAGTGCTGCTGATGCTGGCTTTGTTGGTGAACAACAAGCTATTCAGAATATGTTCGCTGTTCCTTTGAGTGCATACTCAGCTTACGCTTCTGCAAATCCAAGATCAACTGGAGGAACTACAACAGGAGGAACTACTCCAACTCAAAACTTAAATTCCTTTTCAACCCCAACGAAAATGGATGCGTTATCTTCACCCCAAAACACACTTAATGCTCAACTTATGACTCGTAGCTCTACTCCTTTTTTAACTTCCCCATCTACAACTACTTTGAATCTAGGAGGAGGCACAGGAAATCTTTTAAATACTTTAGGAGACTATGGCGCTGACATACAAAATCCCTTTATTGCAGGGCCATTAGGATCTTATTGATAAATATTACATGAGAGTAAAGAAGACACCAGGAGAATTTAACCACGATAGCAATCCTCTTATTGTAGTAGATAAGGATGGGGAGGATACTGGTATTGAGCTTACTGGTGGGGAGTTGGTGTTCAACCCATCTCAATCTGAGTCTATACAAGAATTTACAAAGGGAGGGGATTCAAAGGGATTGTTACAATATATGAGAAGCCTTCTGAATAACCCACAGTTTAAATAATATGGCTAACGGAATTTATACTCAACCTATTCCTGTAAGGGATATCAATGAGGACATTAGGTATTTAGGTGAGGTACTCGCTAGAAATGCTGCTTTAAGGCAGAAGAGTGATCAAGCAAAAATCAAAGCTCTTAATGATGCTAAGGCTAGGTCTGCCAAATCTTTATACGATCAGTTTAAATACGATATAGATGCTATCCCTAAGCATATGAGGCAGCCATTTGAAGATTTTAAATCTGCACAGCAACAAAAGTTTCTTGATTACTCAAATGCTGGAGATTTAATGGGGGCAAAAGAAGTTCTAGATAGATATGCCAATGTGTATGGTGAAATGGTTGGACATAAGGCATCATTCATTGATCCTTACAAAGAGGCAACTGAAATTATTGCTCAAGGAATAGATGTTTCCTCTGAAAAAAATCTTGTAGCTGGGCTTAAGTATAGCAAACAGCATTACAATACTGATAATATTATTGGTGTAGCAGATAGAACTATGGAGGGCGGTCAGTATGCAATGAAATATGACCTTCCATCTGATACTTTTTCTATACTAAATCAAGAAGGAACTACTCAGTATATAAAGAACATTAATCAAATCTGGGGATATTCAGACTCCTCTCCGTTAGTTGGTGGTCAGATAGAAGTATCTATTATACCTGATACTGCGTGGACTAACATTGATGGCTTAGGTTCTGAGTATAAACAATTTGGAGATGAGTCAGTTGCAAAAGCTGTAGATGAGGTACTATCTAGGTCTAAAGATCAATTGACTGAAGAGGAGTTTGTGGCTGAGGCTAAGAAAATAGGTGATGCAAAGATGGATAATCTATTTGGAGCTTCACAAAGAGTTGGTGCTCAGTTTAGGTTATCAGCTATAGCTCGTTATGGTGATAAGCTATCTGATGAAGATGTAAAGTTAATATCTGAAGGGGTTAAGCCAGAAGATTACGCCAAACAAACGGATGCGGATAGTGCTAAACTTTATGAAGAAACATACAATAAGGTAAAGAATAATTATAAAGATGTGCTTAACGATTTAATCTCTACCAAGATAGATTATAAGACATATATAAGTGGTGGTAAAAAAGAAACCAAGGCTGAAAGAGATGCTGATGCATTTATTGAAAGCATACAGTGGGACAATAAGCCTCTGGAAAGCGGAGAAGAGGGAATCCAAGCTTCTTACGCTTTATCTTGGAAAGAAGAAGACAATTGGGTTGTTGCTGATCCAAAAGATAAAAAGAAAAATGTTAGGAACGCTTCAAATGTACAGCTAGAATTTACCAAAGATGGTAAGCGTGTTAATAGTATTACTTTATCAGGAGGATATGAAGCTGATGTTGCGGGGCCACTCACAGCTTATACAACACCAATCATATTAAAACCTAGCGATGGGGAAGATTTCTTTAATACATTGCAGAAGATTATAATTAAAACAAATGAAGAGTCTGGTAGCAACCTAACAGAAACTTTACGTAAAGCAAAGGATTATCAAAGAAATATAGACCCTCAACTTTATTGGGTGCTCGAATACTATAATCCTCCTAACTTTTCTAATGTACCTAACCTAAAGTCAAACAATACTGGACTATAATAACATTCCAAGAATATGGATGAAGAACAATATTTAGCCCTGTACAACAGGCTGTCCCTAGTAAAAGGGTATGAAGACATAGAAGGTCCTATTAATTTTAACTTTCAAGGAGAAGACTTTGGGCAAGACTTTGAAGGTTTCAAGAACCTAATGCAAACAGGAAGTTCTAATGAAGCTCAAAGTAAAATCAAAAGTGTTTATGCTATAATGTCTCAACCATATGAGATGGCTGGAAATACTATTGATCCAATCTACACAGGTTCTTACGAAGAGTTTATCTCAGACGTAAAAAAAAAAGACGAGTCGAATCAAACGACTATGGCAACAACTCCTTCATCTCCTACTCAAGTAGATGGAGAAACTTCTTTAAAGTTTCAGCCAGGGCTTTTACAGAAATCTTTATTTGATAGAACACAAGCCATGATTGGCATGGACTATGACCAAACTCAGCGTATGAGTGGGTTCTTATTTCCAAAGCCATTTTCTTTAGACTCATCAATTAGAGCACAAGAATCTACAACAAGAGAAGTAACTGCTAGTGATATTGAGAACACTGAAAAAAGTGTATCTGCTTACTTTGATATATATAGATCACTACAAGGTGACATACCTGATGAAGATGATCCTGAGTACGCTGAATTAATGAAGGGATTTGCTACTCTAGAAAGAAGAAGTGATCAGCGTAAGTATATGGCATCAGTTGATTTAAACCTACCTGTTAGTACTGTTGTAAATTATGATTCTTTTACTGAACTACAAAGAGGAGGTGTAGGCGTTCGTTCTCTCGAAGTTCCAGATGAAGGATACTTAACTGAAAAAGAGGCTTCTTTAGGGGTTGACTTAGGATTGTTATCAGTAACTCCAAAGGAGCAGGAAATGTTTGAGGATTACATCAGTAACGAACTAGGTGGGGCAGATTCTGGATACATACCTAGGGCTGTGTCAAGCGAAGGGGTAGACCCTGACACTCCTTTAGCTATTCGTAAGCAGAAAAGAGCTGGATATGATGTGATTAGGTTTACTTCCTTTAAGAATAGTGAGGGGAAAAAGGAGTACACATTCTATAAAGGGGCAGAGCCAATGAAAGCCATAGAGATAAATGGCTCCATGTCAACAACATCTCCCTCAGGCGAAGAATTTAAGTTGTCATTACTTGATATAGCTCCAGCAACAATTATTCAAAGCAGGATAAATGAAGATGGTATAGCTGAGAAGTATGTTGGTCTTCAGAAGTTTGGAGGACTAGCGAGTGCATCTATTGCTGGTGGAGAAGAGTTTGATAAGTTGGTTGAGTACTTAAACTTTGCCAATGGCTTAAACATTCAGAAAGTTGAGGAGACATTTAGAGATAACCCTGAATATAAAGAGGCAAGGCAAAGCATATTGGATAGACCTTTAGAAAGACCTATGACAACTGGTTATACTATGGGCGCTCCAGTAACAACGCCAGGCTATAATCAAGGTGAGAAGGACCAAGACCTATTTGACTTAGAGGATGAGTTTAGAAGAAAGAAACTTTTAGAATTAAACAATGAGTTGGGTGCTCAAGTTTTTAATTGGCTACCTGATCAGTTAACTAAAGATCAAGACTTCTTACAAGACTTGAACGAGGATATATTCACAAAGAATCCATCGCTATACTTCAACTTTGGAACTGGTGGAGCCAACACTGGTAATGGGAGTCTTTACGAGAAGTGGCTTGCTTGGGATGTAAGTGTTGCATTTGCTGAGGGACTAGTGGCTGATGTGGCAATCCCATTGGCAGCAGGCGCTGCTTGGATTAATGATCCTTTAAGTGTGCCTAGACTGCTTGGAATGGTTGAGGGTGAGAGTGCAATTGATGAGGCTATTAAACTACGTAAAGACTTTTTAGAATTAACAAGAGGTAGTTGGGATGAGGAGAAGCAAGAGTTTACGCCAGGATTAGGTACTCTTAACATGACTGGTGCAGCAGACCAATGGAAGAATGGCAATTGGTCAGGAGCAATCTCTCAAGGGACTTCAACTGTATCTAGATTCATACCATCAGTGGCTACTGTCATAGGTGCAACGATTGCAACTGGAGGAACTATGACGCCACTAGCTACAGCAGCTTTTGGCTCTGGGTTTGGTGCTTACCTAGCAGGGATGGGTGACTACATGACTAATTACGATCAGTTTAGAAACCCTAATGATGCTATGATTCATTCATTAGCAATATTTGGTGAGAACTTTGCTCTAGGAATGGGGACATTTGGTTTATTGCGAGGACAGTTTAAAAACATTCAAGCTCTTAGGTCTTCAGGTAGAATTCTAGATGCTGAGGTGGCTGCCTTTAATATGAATAGAGGCTGGAGTGGTATCATAAGAAATAACTTTGGGGCTGGCTTTGGGCTTGGTTCTGCTGCTGGTACTCTAGATGGATTTTTAAGGGCTGAACTACATGAGAGTCTCCATGATAAAAAGTTAACATCTAGTCAGTATGATGACTTCTTATGGAATGGATTCTGGACTGGAGGTGCTTTAGGTATAGGTATTTCAGGAACTATGAACTTCTATCAAGCTGCTGCTGCTGGTAGTAGGTCTAAGTTTAATAGGAACATCATGAAAGTTATAGATGATGCTCAGTTTGACCACACAAATAAAAAATTGTTTGACTCTAAGTTACAGAGTTACGAAAAAGTTTCAGATAAAAACATATTCATCGAAGCTCACTTTGAGTTTAACAGAATAAGGAATCAGAAAGCTCTTGAGAACATTGGGATGATGGAGGGGCTTATGGTTAGAGATATTCCATCGTTTTATAGAAAGCTTGATATTGATTTTCAACTATCAAAGTTAGAGCATATGAAAGATGCTGATGGAGGTAGGTTGTTTACAGAAGAAGGCTTTGGTTTCAAGAAAAAATTTGAAGCTTTATTAAAAGAGACGATTGCTATCGAAGACAAAATTAAAGTCTCGCTAGATGAAAATCCTATAAGCCAATCTGAGAGAGCTGTGCTTCAAAGGTCTGCTATGGATGACATTGCTCAGAACTGGAGAGATGAAGCGTTCTCTATGGATGTGAATATCAACAGTACAAGGTTGGCCTATGATGAGGGGAGGATTTCTAAACAAGCATATGAGGCAGAGCAATCACGGATAGATAAATTTAAATCTGATGTTGATGAGTTCAACACACTCAAGTCTAACTTAGATGAGCTTCTTGATGATTTAGCAGCAGCTAAAAAGAATTTAAACTCTACTCAGAAGAAAGTAGATACACCTGAAGAGGGGGCTGATGTGGCTGCTTTGAACAAACAGCTTGAGGCTAACAATAAAAGTGTCGATGGCGTCAGCAGAAGAGTGGATGGCGCAACAAGAAAAATTAACAATCTACTAAAGAGAGTAAGTAAGGACAACCCTGCTTTATACAATCATCAAAAAGATTTCTCAGGGATGAGATACTTTGATGGTACTACGCAGAGGATAACACCAGAGAAAAAGCAAGCAGCATATATAGATGGCTTATCTAGTCCAGAGTATGGATTGATAGGCAACATCTGGAACAAGTTAAAGGAAGGTCAGTACAGAGATTTAGATGCTATGTACAGAGATCTAAAAGAATATGAGGGTGTTACTGGTAAGCAGATAAGAGGGCCTGAAGATCCTAGAGGATTGGCAGAAACAAACAAGGGAGTAATAAGTGAAGCGTTAAGAAAAAGTCTAGATGTATTCTCAAAAGCTAAGACAATACTTAATGATGCTGGCATACCTGAAGTTAAGTCTACAGATTCAGTAGTATCATGGCAAGATTACTGGATAGCAAAGCAAACCCCTAGCGTAAGGGAGCAAGTTCTCGCTAAACTAAATGCTGAATTAGTTGAAGCTCAGAATACTGGTAAATCAAAATCTAAGATAGAGGAGATACAGTCTAAGATTGATAATGAATCTTTTGGAACTGGGATGAGTGTAGAGGAAGCAGCAGCTATAGTCAACAGAGCTGAAAGCGGAAAGAATTCTAGTTCTTACATATTAGCTATGGAACAGGTTCAGCAAATTGCAAAGGATACTCAAACATCTTTGGTTGACTATGGGTTGGTGAGTAATGATATTGTTGGTGTCTGGTCTAAAAAGAATCCTTTCTATGGGCCTCAATCTGGTAAGTCCTTCGATAAGAAGTTATCTGACATGCAAGCAGATGTCAAGGGTAAAAACATTACTACTGATTTAAAACGTATATGGGAAAAAATACAGGGCAAATCAAAAAGAGATGTTAATGATCCTCAAGAGGACATGCATATTTTTGATGAGGACTTAGACTTAAGATCAGGTGGTGGATTAGAAGCTAAGAAGTTTATCTTTAGAAGAGCAGGTAGAGATGAGAAGACTAGCGATAATATGCTTGACAATCTTATCATTCAGAATTTCCAAACCCACATGTATGGAAATAAGAATAAAGTTCTACAATCTCTATATAAAATTGTTAAAAATAGCCCAGTAAGAGGTGGCTCTAAACAAATGTGGGAGATAGACAATAAGACTCCAAAGAATGGAGATGAGTCTGTTGTGAAGGTAATGATTGATGGTAAGCCTAAGTATATGAGGTTTGCTAATAAGGATATACCATTACAATTGAAGTCATTAAATGTTGAACATAGCAATCTTTTAATAAGTAGGTTGTTTGGTGGGGGTGCCAACCTAATGAGGAAGATGTTTACTACATACTCACCATCATTTATTGTACCTAACTACGTTCGAGATGTTACGAATGCTGTCACAACTGTATTCGCTGAAGCTGACTTACCAAGTGGTATAACGCTTGACAAGACAGTTAAGAACATAATGAGAACCAGTGTTGATAGTGTTGGAAAGCTCTATTCTTATGGTAAGAATCCTAAGAGTTCAAAGCTAACAGCAGAAGATATATACTACATAGAGGAGTTCTTTGAGTATGGAGGTAAGACTGGGTATGGTAGCATACAAGAGTTGACTACTCAACTTAAAGAGTTAAACGCTTCACTAGGGAATGCTAGTGTAATGCAAAAATTCTCTAAAACTATTGGTGATTCTAAGGCTAATCCTCTTAGAATGATAGAGAAGATTAATGATTCATTTGAGAACGCCACTAGGTTTGCAGCATTTCGTGAGGCTAGGAAATTAAATATTTCTCCAGAAGCATCAGCGCAATTAGCAAAAAATATATCCATCAACTTCAATCAGTCTGGTAGCTACAAGGCTATGGGTGATTTGTACTTATTCTGGAATGCTTCAATTCAGGGAACTGGTAGGTTAGCTAGGAATCTTAAATTTAAACCAAAGAATATTGCTGGTAGTGATGCCACTAGAGCTTGGTATCAAAGATTTACTAGAGTCCAGGGAGTTACAGGAGGCATGGTAGGATTAGGTATGATGCTTCAATTCTATAATGAGAACATGTCTGACATTAATCCCAAGACAGGTAATTCATACTACGATGACATACCATCTTATGAGAAGTCTAGAAACTTAATCTTTATGACTGGCAATAAGGGTGAGTATTTTAAATTCCCATTGCCATATGGAGTAGGTTGGTTCGCAGATGCAGGAAGAATTGCTAGTACAGCAATAAGAACTGGAGATTGGGCAGCAGCCACAGAGCAGGCTGCAACATCTTTCTCTCACCACTGGATGCCAGCACCTATGGGGGGTTATGGATTAGATATGGATAAGCTTGACGCAGGTTTGAGTATGGTTCCTTCAATGGTAAGACCATGGGCTGAGTTGTGGGCAGATAGAAATTACTTTGGTAGTCCAGTATTTAAAAATCCTCAGGATCTTTTATTAGAAGATAGAGGGGATTACACAGAGCTTAATGAATCTATGTACTTATCTGACAACACTATGTTGAGTGGATTGTTATCTGATATGGTGTCTGGAGATGATCCATCAAATACTAATGCTGTGCCATGGTATGCTAATCCAGATGGTATAGACCATATATTGTATGCATACACAGGCACAACTGGTAAATTCTTTTTCGATAAGGTTGCTAAGACTGTTGTAGATTGGGGTGAGTTAGCTTATGATGCTAGTGTTAAAGACATGGATTGGAGAGAATTCAACGATAGGTTCCAAATGATTAGCGATTCAGATAAGGAGTACCACAACTTTGTATACAATAAGAACCCAGACACACCTATCTATAACCTTACATCTGATGCATTTGATAAGAGAAGAAAACTTAATGTAGCTTTTGAAAACTTAGAGAGTATAGAAACTCGTAAAGATAAAAATGATTTCTCTCAAAAGGAGTATGGCGTAACTTACGAAGCTATTAGAGATGCCACTAAAGCTATGAATCAAACTGAGTCAGACCTGAAGCCACTTAGTATGGCTAAGAATGGTCTTGATGAAGTTCTTCACCAGGCTGGATCATTTATTGAGGAAGAGAATAGAGTTATTGTGGGCGCTCAAGAGATGAATGCTCTTAAAGATTTAGTCCAGAGAAGTGATGTAGCAGGTGTGTTCATGGATGATGTGGTTAATAGTCAAGAAGCTATGAGGATATTGAGTCACTATAACGATCCTAAGAATAGAGAGAGTGATAAGTATAGCAGTATTGAGATTCAATCTGCACAAAATGTTTTAAGAAACATCATTCAACATAAGCTAGACGTAACTAGGATGGTGACATTGAGAGCTGTCGTAAATGATATAACTCCTAACGCTAAATGGAAATCAATTTATGCAGAATTCTAAGCAAACAGAAACTAATAGTAATGAGTAAGAAGATAAAAGATACTAAGGTAGGGCAGTGGTTAAAGGATAAAGCTCCCAAGGTATTAGACATAGTTGGTGACCTACTGCCAGACCAAGGCTACCTAGGTGTAGTCAAGAACTTAATAAGCAGTGACCCTGACGTATCACCAGAGCAAGAGGCTGAGTTTGAGCAGATGGCTTTTGAATTGGAGGCTGCTGATCGTGCATCGGCACGTAACAGGGAGATAGAAATAGCTAAGGCTACAGGTGGTAACGACTGGATGATGATCATCACAGGGATAGTGGGATTGTTATCATTTATGTTTACTATCTATGCAGTAGTTTATATTGAGAATGTAAGGGAGAACGATCTCTTCATACACTTGATGGGTATGATTGAAGGTGTTGTTATAGGTAATATATTTGCATACTATTATGGTGCATCTGTAAAAAAAGATAAGTAATGAAAGCATTAAAGAGAAGAGAAAAAGGTAATGGCGATAAGCTTAGTTCAAGAGAAGCTAAGTTGATTGACTTGTACAACAAACTAGCTGACAGATCTGAGAGACTAACCGAGAAGTACAACAGACTTAAAGGCAAAGAGGAAAGGTTTGATGAGTCAAAGCTACCAGGATTGGAGCACTACCCTGCTGGGAGTAAGTCTAAGAAGTTTGGTGAAAGAGCTGAGAAGGTGAAGGGAAAACTACTTGGGTATACGGAGGAGTTCAACAGCATTAAGGATGAAGCAGAGGCTATCCTAACGAAGATGGGTAAGTAATGAGGCCACTAAAGAAGAGATACCAGAATGGTGGTGGCATACCGCCAGACCATATGCTTATTAAAAGGCAGACATCAGGTATGGTTCCATATGCTTACGAACCACCAGTTACTGATAAAGGTATTCTTCTACCAGACCCTAATAGACCAGAGCTTTTAAATACTGGCGCTACAGAGTATAAGATTGATGTTGGCTTTGATGATGGTGATGTTGTAATACCAAGTGTTGTAGGAGGGCAATTACTTTCTGACGATGCTGCTATAGATAGACATATAGAAACTGGGTACAAGTATCCCAAGGATACAACACATGAATACTCAAGCTTCTATGATATGATTGGCAAGCTTGGACTGATGAAGTGGTAATACTTTATAGCTTAGTAGGGTCAGTCAGCCCTCTATCTATATTGGAGAAGCCAAGCAGTCTCTTGAAGTCTATGTTCTTTAGAACAATCTTACCTTCCTCTGCCTTCTTGTGAGCTGCTTTTAGTTTATTCTTTGTAGACACATCGGGGATTCGTCGTAGTATCCTATCTCTATATAGAGGGTACTCCCATATCTTATTTTTTATGTTACCTACCAGGGCTACATCCTTTATTGTATACTCCTTGGCTACCTTACCATTCTTGAATTCGATTAGGTATACATCACACATGCTGATACAATCCTTAACCATCGAAGTCAAAGTTAATTTGCATTTCTGTTTCAGTTCTTTTATTTAAATCATTTGTCCCACAAAAACCATTGCATTCAAACAAAGGCTTAACCTCACGCTGAGGCATGTCATCAATGCTTTTTAACTCAGGATACTTGGGGTGTTTTTTTAGAAACACAAGGTGGTCACCACTTTCTTTAGCTACATTACTCTGATCCTTTAGCATTGTTACAGGCTTGCCTCTTAATTCTGTAAGTTCATGTTCCATTAACGCCATCTTGTCAAACTTGTCAGGAAAATCTCTCTTCATTTTTTGCCAGTATCCAACACCTCCTTGTACACACCCAGTGTTAAAACAATTGTTGTTTCTAAACCCCATCTTATACATTATGGGTATATCTATCCCTGCATCTTGTACTATTTCCAAGCATCTATCTTTATCATAGCCAAGCATTAACAAAGGATATATCCCTTTTGCTTTAGGATGATTTAATGATAATGACTTAGCTCTATTAAATTCTCTCTTCTCAAACTCAAAGCCAAACACTTGGTGATCAAAGTCGATATTGCTTTGCCACTTTTCTCTCACCGTTCTCTTTAATACAGTAGAACAAATTGCACCATGAGCTACGTTTAAGGATTTGTATTTCCTCCAAACATCTTGGATGCTTTCGTAATCCCTACCAATTTCACTAATAACTTCAATCTCTTTGCCATACCACTTAGCGCAATCATCTTTAAATCTGTATGTATCCTCATGTTCATTGCCAGTATCTATCATTACTATTCTACAGTTTTCTAAACCATACATGTCTATAGCTATTCTACAAGCTACAGCACTTGTAATACCACCAGACCACCAACATATTATTTTTTTATTCATTGCTCCTATTTTATCTTAAAGACTTCAATCATTGTAACATCTCCACCGTTTTACTATCTCATTACACTTCTCGTAGTCCTCTATACTCTCGTAATACTTAAGGGTAACCATAGGATCTTCATGGTTAGTCGGCAAGTAGAAGGAACCATTAGAGCTTAACTCTTCATAGGTTGTTTCTCCAACCAGTAATCTATAAGAATTTAAATAAGAATCTTCGATCATCAGTTTTGTCTTGGTACTCCCAACAGGAATCGAACCTGTAACCTGCTGCTTAGAAGGCAGCTGCTCTATCCAATTGAGCTATGGGAGCATTTGAATTTACTTATATTGCAACACCATGACTAAGGAAGAATGTAAATCAATAGTCGATAGGGCTTACCCAAAGATTAAGAAATATTATGGGAAGTCCAAATTTAATAGCGACTTTCCTAAAGTAGATTACCACTACAATATATACACTAGGATTACTGGTGAGTTAAACCCAGAGGTTGAGGTTGATCCTGCCGCTGACTTTGAGCGTGATACAAACACCATATGGGTATACTATCCAGTGGCTGTTGATGAAGAGTGGGTGATAAGGACATTGCTACATGAATACCAGCACTACCTACAGGATGGTGATGAGATGAGGGAGCTGTATGAGCAGGGACACAGCTATGAAGACCACCCCTTTGAGATTGAAGCAATCAATGCTGAAGAGGAATGGGTAGAGTTTATTTAGAATTCATGCATAATATCATCGCCAATATGTGCTGCATCTATCTCTCCACACGACACACATTTTATAGCTAAGCTCTCACTTAGGTCTGCCCATTGAATCCAACAACACCTTGAGCATTGACACAATTCTTTTTCCATCTCTAATCAATTATCACACCCATGCTATCATCTAGAGCTTGAGCTGCTTGGGTTAGGTATAAGCTAAGTGCATTATCATTAATGTTCTCAGATAGAATATCTTCCAAGCCATCAATCAATCCATTGATGTGACGTTTCATCTTGCCCTTGAACTTAGTATTGCCATAAGTTTCATCCAGTAGTTCCTGGAGTAACATGGCTGTAATAAAAATCCTTACTTCTAATAATTGTTTTTCTTGTTCCATAACTATTAACTCATTGCTTCTAAAAATAATTTACCCATACCGTAATCTAATTCCTGGATAGCTTCATATATCTTCCTTGAATTTTCTTTGGCATCTTTGATGTCCTTCTCTGTTGAATCAATACCTAGATTAACATACTGATTACAGTCAAGCTTAAGTAAACAATCTACTTTATGCCTGTTGCAAAGCTTCTTGTTCTGAATACGCTGTATTTTTTCTTTCATCTCTATCTAGTTGAATCTTACTAACTGTCTTATTAAGGCTATCAATCCTTCTTTGCATATAGCTGATCACCATATTGGCTGAACTAACTAAGTCATCACAATCAACTTCCAAAATGGAATTAGCATAATCCTTAAGGTTTTGATGTTGTTCCCTAAATGTTAAATCAAACCTATCATATACATCAATCATAGATCTATAGTGAACTAAGGTAGAGTGATGCTTACCTATCAATTCTCCTATCTTAAATAGAGTACATCTAGTGTTGTTTAGAATCAACATGCTCACAGCACATCTCAGTTGAACAACCTCTCGCTTTCTTGACTTGCTCTTGATGTCTACATTATAGTTGTCAGTAACAAATTCGTTTAGTGAATCAAATAAGTCTTCTGGTTTCATTAAAATTCGATTAAGTCCCCAGTGATGGGGTGGTTATATTGTCTTGAATACTGAATTAATTTATGATCTATAGATAGGAGATCAGTAATTGTTATGTAGGTAATCACATCCTTCCTCTCTCTCCTATTGTATAGCTTCTTGTAGGCATTACCCTTATTAACAAACTCCTTCTTAACATTCTTAGAGACATACTCTCGTAACAATTTTGTTTCTACCAGGACAAAGCCATTCATCTCAGGCATATCAAATGCGATGTGTGTCGCATCACCATACAGCCAGCCATTCTTACCAATAACATTCTTAATCTCTAACCATATCTCGTAAGGAGCATTGTTACCTTTGACATCCACACTGTACTCATGTGTACCCATATCAATGTAGTAATCAATATGCTTATGCATGTCATCTTCCCTAGAAGATTTGACTGACACTGGAACAGCAGCACTCCATCTACGTTCAACAATCTTACCTTCCCTAAACGAGTAGGGCATTCTAGCTATTTTACTCATCCTTAACGGCTTCTTGAATTAAATCAATTTCTATATCTATCCTTTCTCTAAACTGCTTTATCTTCTCATCGACAAGCCAAGCTTGTTTATGTGGGTTACCATTTTCTTTATGGAGCTCCTCATATAAGAGAGCAGTCAAGTTGTGTATCATTCTACAAGCCTTGGCGTAGTCCCAAGACAAATTCATATCTGTCATTTTAACAATTCTTTTATCTTACTCACTGCTTCAGCTATCTGTTTCTTATTTCTAACTATAAACAAGTGAGGTGATTTATTATTATCTATTAACCATTTCATAAATACCTTCCATCTGAGTGGAAAGGAAGCGCCATCTCTAACGTATCCTTTTGTTTCTATGATCCACCTCTCATCAGGATCGACAAAGTCTGGAGTATACTTAATGTTTAAAACAATCTTATTGCTTTTATCTATCAAGCCTTTACTCTTTGCTGTCATCTTTAGATATGTGCTGGGATAGATGAACTTATCCTGTATTACATATTCAAATTTCTCATACTCAAATTCTACTCTAGCCAATCTCAGTTGATCAGCACATTCTTTTTCTAAAGCAGACTTATACTTACCTAGTCGTCTCTTTGAGGGAGACTTCCTAGGTTGAGTTGTTTTCTTTCTTGCCATATAGGGCCAAAGTTCATGAGAAATTCTGACATAATAGATAAAGTAATTGTTAAAATATGTTAAATTATTGTAGGAATTCTTTGTTTGGCTTCAAGCTATAGTCTAGCTCAGAGGTTGTATGTTCCTGTATATCAACGGGTTGGAATAAAGATTTCTTTGATAGCCATCCATGGAAGCCAGTCATTGATGAGTTCATTGTCAATATGTATGGGTTGTCATACCCAGTTGGTAGACCACCAGTCTCAACTTCTCTAACCTTCCTGACATGAAGCTCAGACATCCTCTTAACATTGTAGTCTTGTGATTGTACCTTCCTATGTATCGTTAAGAAACAGTCAGCTCTATTCACGAACTTGGCTCCACCCTCAGTGTCTTCTGCGAATGGTGCGACAGGTAATCCATCATCACCCTTACGTCTCTGTGCTTCAGTAACAGCATGCATGTTCAACCATACCGCCATGTTGTTATTGGTACTGAACTGTAGGAATTCTGTAGCTGCCTCGTAGTGATACTCATGTGAATTAAGATTGCTACCCCTCATGTCTAGTCTAAGTGAATTGTATGGGTCAATGAAGCAAGCATCAATCTTGTACTGTCTCATAGACTTCTCCATCATAACAATTATCTCACTGTATGTGTATGCATCCTTGTTACTTATGACTATGAAGTGCTTGTTAACCCAGTCCCAACACTTAGTGCGTTGTGCGGTATTCATACTACCAATATTTCTGTCACAAGCAAACTCCATCAACCTCATCTTAAGTGATGCCGTCTTGTTCTCTGATGAATACACTAGCCATCTCCATCCATGTCTTATCGTTGAGTTAACCATCATGTATAGAGCTGTCGTTGTCTTACCTACATTGCTATGACCATTGATGATAACAAACTCACGCTTATACATAAAGTATTGATCCAACTCTGGGTCACCCGTGTCTAGACCAGTTTCAAAATCACCATTAGCATACTTAATTATCCAGTCCAGGTCATCAGTATCAGATGATATGAATGACATGTCACCATCATTGATGAGCATCTCTCTGTTAGTAGCATTCTCGTCAGCTATTAAATCTTTTATTGGCATCATCCTGCCAGCCTCAATACCTCTGTGTATAGTGGATAGTGCTTCCTTATTATCATCTATGTCACGCTTACAGATCTCTTTATACATGACATCAATAGCATCAGCCTCCTCTATCTGTCCAGTAGCAATCCATCCCCCACATAGGGTGGCTGCTTTGAGTAACATGATGTGCTTCTCACCTTCGGATGCTCTGCGTATCATTAGTGCAGCAGTGTTAAGCTTGATGTAGTTTGTATGTACTTCATCTGAGCCGCCCAGCTCTTGCTTCTCAGCCATCTCCGATAGTAAGCCACCGAACTTAGTGCTCTCCTCATTCAGTACAAGGTCAGGGTCATGTGATTCAAAGCATGCACGAGATACATTGATACCAGATGAGTCAACCTCAAGGTCGTATGTCTGCATGAAGTAAGATTCCAATGCCCTAAAGTGATCCTTATGTCTCTCTGGATTAGTTATCCTAACCAATGCCTTGATGCCATCACCACTAGGTGATACCCAGCATGAGTAAACAAATGAATCTACAGAGATAGCATCCTTTACTCTATTGACATCACCAACATGATCAAAGTCTAGCACAATGAATCCACTATGCTCTATTATGTCTGAGTCTTTTCGAGAGTTAAACTCTCCACTAAATAGTACAGCTGGTAGCTGATTCTTCTGAGACTTATCTCCACTACGCAGTGCTCCAATAGGTTTCGTAGAATTCCCATCCTTGATTCTCTTCAACGCTTCCGTCAGAGGTATGTGGTAAGTCTTGTCCTTCTCGTATAGGTTCTTTAGAATTGTTACGTTCATCTCTTGCTATCATTAGTAGCACCAGGTAGCCAACCAAGTCCTGTACTGTGTCCTCAGTGTTGGCATCTAGCCCCTTGTTTTGTATGCGTTTTAACTTGTCATCAATGCGAATAAGTATAGACTCTATCGAATCTAACTTCGAGAATACCTTAGCTGGGTTCAGTGCGCTGTTACCATAAGCCTTGTTCTTCTCTATCAATAGTCTCTCTATTATTGAGAGCTTCTCTCTTACTTTATTTTCAAACTCTATATCCATTTCTTTAAATTTAGAGACAACAAAGGGGGCCGTAGCCCCCCCGTTGAATCATAAAAACAAAACAAACAATATGCTAGAATGGAAGATCCTCGCTTGTTACAGCGGCTTGTTTCTTCTTTGCTCTAGCTTCTTTAGCGCCCTCAGAATTAGGGTCCCATACACGGATGCATGCTTTCCCATTCTTGGACATGAACGGAGTGATGAATATGTTACCACCTTCACCATTATTATTAATAGCAGTGGCATACTTATCTGCCATCTCTCTTAACTCAGTAGCTTTAATCTTAAGCTTCCACATGCTAAGACTACCATCGTCATTAAAGGTTGGGTCTTCTGCCCACCCCACTAGTACACTGTCACTTTTAATTTCTGACATAAAATTTAATTTTTAAGGGTCAATCCCTTGATTAAAAAATAAATAGATCCTCCATATAGAACTAACCAATAGCCCCAATAATCAGGTATCTTAAACTTCGAATTCCGCATAGAACTTGCTGGTGCTTTTAGGTTTACGTAACCAGTTCTTAATCCTTTCAATTGCACTAGAGAACTTCATCTCTCCACTGAACAATGTATCACTAGAACATTTGACATCAGCAGGATAGTATGGGTAAGCCTTCTCTTGTACAAGCCAATAGAAATCATCTATCCCAAACACAGTAGTATAGATGTATGCTTGTATATCATAGGAAAAAGAACCCACATCTCTACCAAATGAGTCGATGCTCCGTGTTGATTTACTATCAACGATGAAGTCTGGGTGTAGACAATCTAAGAATCCTTTTAATGGGATACCATCTAAGTCTATGTTAAACTCCACCTGAACATCACCCTCACCTACTCGCCTTTGATATAGCCCAGTATCTTTGAGTCGCTGAACCATCTCCTTAGCCTTTGTTACATCATCACTTAAGGCTATCTCTTTATCAGTGTTGTTATCCTTAAACTCTTGTAGCCTTTCCTTATATAGCTTAGTTAGTCTAGGATTCTTAGCATTGATACCATTGGTAAGCTCTTCTTCATTAGCAATAACATAACGATTTGAGAACTCACCAGGCTCAAGCAGCACTGTGTCGTATAGGCTACCAAAGGTCAGAGCTTCTGACTTCTTCTTGAGTTGGCCTCGCATATACATCTCCCATAGTTTCATATCCCCTAAGGCATACTTCAACGAGGAGTAGGAGAGGTGAGGTTTCCCCACCTTCTCCTGTAACTCATCTCGCATAC
>UEXN01000900.1_pt1 | contig 26155 bp, 25 predicted proteins | sample 1796711 | NCBI WGS metagenome assembly UEXN01 (sample SAMEA4772470, study PRJEB27181) | metagenome | reverse complement strand
GTACTATCACCGATTATTTCGCCTGGCCCTTGCGCACCTCTCATTACCTGGAGCTGGTGAACCCGCTGTGGACCACTCACAAGATGCAGGCCCGCGTCGTCAAAGTCTGGGATGAAACCAAGGATGCGCGCACCCTTACCCTACGCCCCGGCTTGAACTGGCGCGGCCACCGTGCAGGCCAGCATGTGCGAGTGGGGATTCCCGCCAACGGCAAGCATTACACCCGCACCTACACCATCTCCTCCCCACCGGAGCGGGAAGACGACTGCTTTACCATCACCGTGAAGGCCATCGACAAGGGCACCATTTCCCACCACATCGTGCGCAATATCAAGGTGGGCGATTACCTGCCCATCGGCCTGCCGCAGGGGGATTTCTATCTGCCGGATGCCCAGCCGATTCAGCCGCTTTTCATTACTGCGGGCAGCGGCATCACGCCTGCGTTCAGCATGATCAACAGCCTGATTGCCCAGGGTCGCCTGCCGGACACCTGCCATATTCACTATGCGCCCCATGAGTTTGATGTGGTGCTGGGCAAGGAATTGAAGGCGATGGATCGCTACAACGATCGCTATCACTTGCACCTGATGTATAGCCGCGAGGGCGACGATCCCAACCGCAACCGCTTTTCGGCGGCCCAGCTGGATGCACTCTGTCCGGACTGGAAAGAACGGGATGTGTATGCCTGCGGCCCCCCTTCCCTGCTGGAAGCCATTGAGCAATGCATGGAAGACGCCGGCTGTAGCCGCCAGCTCCATGTGGAGCGCTTCCGTGCACCCTTTACCGATATTCCCGACGATGCCGTGGGTGGCCGAGTGCGCTTTGCCCAGAGCGATGTAGAAGCGGACGGTGACAGCGAGACGCCCCTGCTGAAAGTGGCCGAAAAGGCAGGCATGAACCCGCCCCACGGCTGCCGCATGGGCATCTGCCATACCTGTAACACCACGCTTAAATCCGGGTGTGTGCGGGATTTGCGTACTGGCGAAATTCTCAATGAGGCCGGCAGCATTGTGCAGACCTGTATCTGCGCCGCCGCCGGCGACTGCGAACTGGATTTGTGAGGGAAGAATAATGAAAACCCATCAATACCCGGTCGACCTGACCGATGAACAGATCGAAGAATTCGGCCGCGAGCTGGAAGCCATTCGCAACGAGGTGTTTGATTCCCGTGGCGACCGGGATCGCGCCTACATCCTCAAGGTGATCAAGACCCAGCGCACCATGGCGGTGAGCTCCCGCTTTGTGATTTACCTGTCACTGTTTTTTATTCCCGCCTGGGGGCACGCGCTGGCAACCTGGCCGGTGGCGCTCACCATTATGGGCCTGGGCGTCTTCGCGCTCGGCATCGCCAAGATCCTGGAGAACATGGAAATCGCCCATAACGTGCTGCATGCCCAGTGGGACTGGATGAAGGACCCGGAGATCCAGTCCAACACCTGGGAATGGGACACCATGAGCCCGTCGGACCGCTGGATGCATTCGCACAATGTGGTGCACCACACCTGGACCAATGTGCTGGAAAAAGATCTGGATGTGGGCTACGGCATCATGCGGGTAACGCCCATGCAGAAGTGGAAGCCGGCGTTTCTGCTGCAGCCGATCTATTTCATTCTGCTGATGCTGCTATTCGAGGAAGGGGTGGCCGTTCATGAGCAGGCCATTGATGACCATCTGAAAGGCAAGAACAAGCTCAAGGATTTCACGCCGCTGCTAAAGCGTATCGGCTACAAGGTATGGCGGCAGGTGGCCAAGGATTACATCGCCTGGCCACTGGCGGCGGCGCTGGTGGCAATCCCGATTTCCTTCTATGTGCCCTTCTCGCCCCTGCTGGTGTTCGGCATGGTGGCCGGCGCCAATGCAGTAGCCAACCTGATCCGCAACATCTGGGCATTCACCATTATCTTCTGCGGGCATTTCCCCGCCGGTGCCCACAACTTCACCCTGGAGCAGGTGGAAGGGGAAACCCGTGGTCGCTGGTATCTGCGTCAGATGCTGGGCTCTTGCAACATTGAAGGCGGCAAGCTATTCCACATCCTGTCCGGCAACCTGTCGCACCAGATTGAGCATCACCTGTTCCCAGATATGTGCAGCAACCGCTACAAGGAAGTGGCACCCCGGGTACGAGCGCTGGCTGACCGCTACGGCATTCCGTACAACAGCGCCTCCCTGTTCCGCCAGTTCGGTACCACCTGGCTGAACAACCTGCGCCTGGCCTTCCCCGGCGGCGGCGAACCCTACGAGCCACGCCGTGAGGAAGCCAGCCAGTCCTGACGTAAACCGTAGGGTGGATTAGCCTAAGGCGTAATCCACCACCCCCTCCAACGCTTCAAAAGGTGGATTACGCCTTCCGGCTAATCCACCCTACGTTTTGGTGATCGGAGTAGGCTTTTCCGAATCCAACCCTTCGCTTTGCGAGCAAAGCTCCAACGGACAAGAGGAGCTATTGGAGCCTTGCTCGCAAGGCGAAGGTTCTTTCAGCAAGCCACCGCTTTTAGCGCCGTCTTACCAGCCCGTCTTCCAACACCTGATCGAAGTGATCCTTCAGGGTATCGGCCGCAGGTCGGTAGTTAACGCCCAGCGCTTTGCTGCGGCTGTTGTCGAAGCGCAGCGGGTAGCCCACGTTGCGGCTGATGAACTTGCGGGTGACCGGGCCCATGAACGGGCCGACAGCCCACACCACTGGTTTCGGTACTTTCATCATCGGTAAGGGGTATTGCTTGCCGAATTGCTTGCGCAGCATGCCGGCGATGTCGAGCATGGACACGGACTGGCTGACCAGGATGTAACGCCCTTCTGCTTCCGGGTTGAATGCACCCAAAAGGTGAGCCTGGGCCACTTCACGGACATCCACCATGCCGTATTCCAGCGCCGGTACACCGGTTTTCAGTTTACCGCGCCCCATGTCCAGCAGGGTGCCAATGCTGGCGGAGTTGCTGGCGTTGGTCAGTGAGGGGCCATAGACCATGCCCGGATTGATGGTCACCAGGTCCCAGCGGCTTTCTACACTGCCACCCTGGCCATCGTGGATCTTCCAGGCTTCGCGCTCGGCGGCCACCTTGGAATACTGGTAGGGATTGTGGTCGACGCTGCTGGTGGTATTCCAGTCCGCTTCGGTGAAGGCGCTTTTGCCCTTCATGTCGGTGGCATCACCATACACTGAGGCAACGCTGCTGGTGAGCACCACACGCTTGAGGGTATCGCAGCGATTGGCTGCATTGAGCACATTGCGAGTGCCTTCCACCGCCGGGCGCACCAGGGCCTCGTTGGCATCGGTGAAGCCATCCAGCACGAACGGCGAAGCGGTGTGCATGAGGATGTCGCAGCCCTGCATGGGCGAGTCGAAGCTCTCGGCATCCAACAGGTCGGCCTTGAATAGTTTCAGGGTGCCCGGGGCAGCGTCGGCGATGCGCTTGAGGTGATCAACGCTCTTCGCCTTGTTGGGATCACGCACCGTAGCGTGCACGGTATGGCCTGCTTCCAGCAGATATTTGACGATCCAGCCGGCAATGTAGCCGGAAGCGCCGGTGACCATCACGGTATGAGTGTTACTGGGCATGCTTGGCTCCCGCCGATAAAAAGAAGGCCAACGCTACCACGATGGCAACACAAGACTAGGGCTGTTCGTGCCATTCCCTGGCGGCACGGCCAACAGGCAATCACAACGAAAACAGGCGCCGTTGGCGCCTGTTCTGAGGAAAGAGGATCAATTCTGCCAGCGCGACCGGTTGAGCCACATCCAGGCGGCGAGTCCCAGCCCCCAGGCGCCATTGACGATCAGGCCACCGACTACCTTGGTGGCGTTCACATCCAGCCCTTTCAGAGGAAACACCAGCAGCATGGCCACCAGTGTCGGGCCGATGGCGCCGATGATCAGCGCCCCCAGCCAATGGCGAATACCCTCCCAGCGGCGGATCAGCCACCAGACCGGCACACCCCAGACACCGCCCCAGAAGGCCAGCGACAGTACCTGGGGAATACCCAGCGGCGGCACCGGCGTCATGTTCCAGGGCGCAACAGGAATCATCCCCGCAAGCCAGAACAGCGCCAGCACCCCTTGATGGAACAGCAGGGTGGCAATGAAGCCCCCGGTGAAGGCCTGCAACCATTGTTGTGGCGAATTGGACATGGTCACTCCGACGTTGAGACGTGTTGGTAGGGCAACTCTACATCATCTCCCTCGGCCACGCGTGAACAGGCACTGCATACTCGCCGGGGCAAGATCGGTTCAGCCCTCGTCCGGTATCTCCGGCGTCACCAACTGATCGAGCATCTGCAGGGATTCCTGCCAACCCTGATAGCGGAACTCCACCGGGATCACCTCCGGTACCCCTTCCTGGGTGATGGTGACCTGCATTTCACCGGACAGGTTGGGGTCGTCAAACTGGTCGGTGTGACGAATCAGTTCGTTGGGTTTCAGCTGCAGGTAGCGGACGCTGAAGGAATGGCTTTTGCCGGTGGCGAAGTTGGTGAATGACATGCGATAACCGCCCCCTTCACGAGCATCCATTTCATGGACCTTGCCGGTAAAACCATGGGCGGCAGCCATTTGTCCATGGCATCGGCATCGAGAAAGGCACGGTAGACACGATCAGGGCTGGCGCGCAGGACGCGATGAAGGAGGACGGTATTTCCAGACATGGTGATTCTCCTGGTTGGCTGCGATGCCTGCGTTCTTGGAGGAGTCGAATGTGGCAGCCATCCTTCGACAGCAAGTGCCGGTTTATCGTTTGCCGGGAATGCCATCCTGAAATCGCCCATAACATCAATTAAATTGATTGTATTCCACAAAAATAACCCGTTTTTAATCAGCCATTCTGATCATATAGTCACTCCATCGACGGACAGGCAATGGAGCCTGTTACAGGAGGACGCCATGATCGAGCTTCGCACACGTAACGAACTGGGCCATGCCCGGCACGGCTGGCTGGACACTCGACATCACTTTTCCTTTGCCAACTACCATGACCCGGCAAGGGTGCATTGGGGTGATCTGCGGGTGTGGAACGATGACACCATCGCGCCGCACACCGGCTTCCCACCGCATTCCCACCGTGAGATGGAAATCATCACCTATGTGCGCAAGGGAGCGATCACTCACCAGGACAGCCTGGGTAACAGTGGCCGCACCGAAGCCGGAGATGTGCAGGTGATGTCAGCCGGCACCGGGATCACCCACAGCGAGTACAACCGGGAAGACACGGAGACACAGATCTTCCAGATCTGGATCATTCCCAACGCCACCGGGCTGCCGCCCACCTGGGGCAGTAAGCCGTTCCCGAAGGCCTCTCGCGACGGCCACTTCGAGGTGCTGGCCAGTGGTTACCCGCAAGACACGGACGCCCTGCCGATTCAGGCGGATGCACGGGTGGTCGCGGCCACGCTGAGCCATGGTCAGGACATCGAGTATGTGCTCGACCCGGCTCGCAAGGTCTACCTGGTGCCTGCCAAGGGACGGGTACGGGTGAATGGGGTGCTGGCCGAAACCGGCGATGGCCTGGCCATCAGTGACGAAGCCCGGCTGTCTGTGGTGGCAGAAGCGGACAGCGAGATCGTGCTGGTGGAAACCGTCTAGAAAAAGGTAATCGATGCGTAGGGTGGATTAGCCTCAGGCGTAATCCACCTTCCTTGTGGTCACCCAAACCTGCCAAACAACATGGTGGATTACGCCTTCGGCTAATCCACCCTACCCTTTGCTTAAGAGACCTTTATGCCTTTCCTGTAGGAGCTTGCCTGCATTATTGGCCGGTCTTTTTCTGCAGTGCGTTTTCCAGTGAGGCAATCTTTTCATGCATGGTGCGCATCAGGTCGAGCATTTCCTGGCGCTCGTCGTGGGCGATCTGGTTGTTGGCGTCCCGTTCGGCGCGCTGTTCGCTCTCGTGCACTTCCTGGGTGGCGCTGACGATGATGGCGATGAACAGGTTCAGCACCATGAAGCTGGAAATCAGGATGAACGGTACGAAGAAGATCCAGGCCATGGGATAGACGGCCATCACCGGCCGGGCAATACCCATGGACCAGCTTTCCAGGGTCATAATCTGGAACAGGCTGTAAATGCTCGCGCCCAGGGTGCCGAACCACTGCGGGAAGGCCTCACCAAACAGCTCGGTACCCATTACCGCAAAGATGTAGAACATCATCAGCAACAGCGCTGCGGTCCAGCCGATGCCGGGTAACGCCTGCATCAGGGATTCCACCAGCATGCGCAGCCGTTTCACCGATGACAGCAGCCGCAGCACCCGCAAGATACGCAGGCTCCGCAGAATCGCCAGGGGCCCGGATGCCGGTGCCAGGGAAATGGCGACGATCAGAAAGTCGAAGACATTCCAGCCGGAGCGGAAAAAGCGCGGCCCGAAGGCGACCAGCTTGAGCACAATTTCCAGTACGAAAACCGCCAGCACTATCTGGTTGAGCAGGTTCAACCACTGCCCTGCCCGCTCCTGTGCCACCGCGGAGGTCTCCACACCCAGAATAATCGCATTGAGCAGGATCAGAGCGGTAATGGTGTGACCGAATAACGGGGTATTGAGCCAGGTGGCCAGGCGCTGTCGCCAGCCATCGGAGGATACGGAAGTTGGAGAGGCCTGCATGGACAATCACCGAATAATCCAGGAGGCGCGAGTATACCTGATACGGCAGGGAGGGTTGATAGAGTCCGTTGGAGCCATGCTTGCATGGCGAAAAGCCGGGATCAGACCCCAGGCCTTTCGCTTTGCGAGCAAAGCTCCAACGGGAAGGTGCCCGGTCAGTCTTCCAGGGTCACCACAGGCTCCCAGACACCGTCGGTGACTTTGGAGAGAATCATATCGTTACCGGCACGGTGATTGGTGGCGCTCATCTTGATATCCACCCCGGTGACCGGGTCGCTGAAGTCCAGGGACTCCATGGCTGCCAGGAAAGAATCGGTAGTCAGGTCCGGACCGGCCTTGCGCAGCGCCTCGATGGTTACCATGGCACCGACACGACCTAGCACCGCACCACCGCTGGGTACCGAGCCATACTGCGCCTGGTACTCATCTGCCCATTGTTTCGCTTCCGGCACATCCTTCATGCGGCTGACAATATCCTGCCAGGGGGAGACACCGTAGAGTCCTTCTGTGACACCGCCGGGCGCCGCCGCCACTGCGGAATGGAAGCCGGCCTGGGAGACCACGAATTTCACATCATCCCAACCCATTTCCTTGGCGGTAGCCACCACGGAAATGATAGGCCTAACCGGCAGGGCCACTGCGACCAGCTGACAGCCGGCATCCTTCAGGCGCGCCAGGGTGCCGGTGAAATCGCTCTCGTCCGGACGGTGAGAGGTGCTTTCCGCCAGGGTCAGAGTCTCTTTGCCGGCGGCAGCATCGGTGATGGCCTGGTTCACTTCCTCGCCGAAATCCGAGGGGATGTACATCACACAGATTTTCTCGATGCCGTACTCATCGGTCATCCAGTTAACGCCTTTCAGTACCCCTTCGTGGTAGCTGGGACCGAAAACGAAACGATGGGAAAAGTCGCCCTCTTCTTCCATCTGCCGGGACAGGGCCAGAGGAAGAATGCTGGGCACGTTATTGCGGTCCATCAGAGGGAAAGCTGCCAGGTTATGGGGGGTGCCCAGGCTCATCACCATGGCGAAGATTTCATCGCGGCTGATCAGCTTGTTGGTGGCCTGGGTGGCCTTGGGCACCTGGTAGGCATGATCCTCGACGATGTAACGAATCTTGCGGCTATGAATACCGCCTTCGGCATTCACTTCGGCAAACATGTCGTTGGCCACCTGCACCGCAGGTGAGGAAAACGCCGCAAACACGCCGGACAAATCGTGCATGCCACCCAGTTTGATTTCGGTATCACTGACGCCACGCACCGACTCGGCGGCGGCGCTCTCTTCTTCCTTGTTATCACTGCACCCGATCAGGGTGGCTGCGGCGAGAGCCGCCAGGCAAAGCTTCTTCATGATGCACTCTCCTCTCGAATTCATTGTCAGTACATGGAATCAATCAGGTGCTTGTGTTTTTTCTCCACGAAGGAACGCTTCAGCTTCATGGTGGCAGTCAGCTCCTCATCTTCGGCGGTGAGCAGCACGTCGATCAGGCGGAAATACTTGATCTGTTCCACCTGGGCGAACTGTTTGTTCACATCGGTAATGATGCTGTCGATCAGGTCCACCACCTCTTTGGCACGACACAGGGAGGCGAAGTTGGAAAACGGCACCTGGCGGTCCTGGGCATATTTCTCCACGTTTTCCTGATCGATCATGATCAGGCAGGTGAGATACTTGCGCTGATCACCAATCACCACGGCATCAGAAATATACGGGGAAAACTTCATCCGGCTTTCGATTTCCGCCGGCGTGATATTCTTGCCGCCGGCGGTGATGATGATGTCTTTTAAACGGCCGGTGATGGTGAGCATGCCGTCTTCCAGACGCCCCACATCGCCGGTGTGCAGCCAGCCGTCGCGGATGTCCTCGGCGGTTTTTTCCGGCTTGCGCCAGTAACCGGCGAACACATGGTCGCCATGCACCAGCACTTCCCCATTGTCGGCAATGCGCACCTGGGTATCGGGTAACGGCTCACCCACGGAGCCGATCGTTGCCCGGTCCTTGCTGTTGAGCGATACCACCCCGGTGGTTTCGGTCATGCCGTAGCCTTCATAGAGCGGCACGCCCAGGGCCTGGAACCAGCGAATCAGGTCCGGCGAGATCGGCGCCGCGCCGGTAGTGCCCCGACGCAGACGGGCCATGCCGATAAGGTCGCGTACATTGCGCAGCACCAGCAGATTCCAGAACTGGTAATGCAGCCAGGAAAACGGTGAGCGTTTGCGCTCACAGTGCCAGCCATCCCCGGCGGCAAGCGCCCGGTCGAAACACCAGCGGCCGAAACCGGTGGCTTCATCTCGCAGGGTCATCATGGAGCTGTAGATCTTTTCCCAGAGTCGCGGCACCGCGGCAAAAGTATTGGGCGACACTTCGCGCAGGTTCTCGAATACGGTTTCCGGGCTTTCCGCAAAGTTCACGGTACAGCCTTTGTAGATGGGTACTTCCACCGACACCAGCCGCTCCAGGATATGACACAGGGGCAGGAAGCAGAGCTGGTCGTCATCCTCGTGGGCTTCCAGCACCTGCTCGCCGGCGGCCAGCTGAAACAGCACATTGCGGTGACTGATCATGGCACCCTTGGGGGCACCGGTGGTACCGGAGGTGTAGATCAGCATGCGGATATCATCGGGCTCACTGTGCGCAATGCTGGCGCTGAACTGGGCTTCCGCATCGGGGACCTGTTCGCCCAGGGCGTACAGCTCATCCAGGAACATGACCATGGGATCGTCAAAATCCCGCAGCCCCTTGCGATCGAACACGATCACTTTTTTCAGGGTGGGCACCTGATCACGCACGGTCAGATACTTGTCCAGCTGTTCATCATTTTCCACGAACAGGAAGGCGGAGCCACTGTCATTGACCAGGTAGGCCAGCTGCTCGGCACTGTCGGTGGTGTAGACACCATTGCTGATGCCGCCCGCGCCGGCAATGCCCAGATCGCAGTACAGCCATTCCTTGTTGTCTTCACTGAGAATGGAGACCGGCTGCCCCCGTTCCAGGCCCAGAGACAACAGCGCCACGCCGATGGCGCGGGCCTTTTCGTAATAGTCCTGCCAGCTGTAGCTCTGCCAGATGCCCAGGTCCTTTTCACGGTGAGCGATTTGCGCTCCTCGCTCCAGGCATTGCTGGCGCCACAGTTTGACCACGGTGTCGCAACCGTGGAGAAGGGTCGGTGCGTTGTTGGTTGTTGTCATCATCAGCGCCAGGTCTTCTTTCGTTTCCAGCGTTTTTCCGGTCGGTCATCCCCCGCCGACTGGCCCAGATAGAACTCGCGAATATCGTCGCTGGCGAGCAACTCCTCGGCGCTACCGTCCATGACGATGCGGCCGGTTTCCAGCACATAGCCATGGTCCGCCGTATTCAGCGCCACCTGGGCATTCTGCTCCACCAGCAGCAGGGTCACGCCCTGCTCCTTGTTGAGCCGGCGAACGATGGCGAAGATTTCCTGCACCAAAAGCGGCGACAAGCCCAGGGACGGCTCATCCAGCAACATCAGCGACGGCCGTGACATGAGCCCGCGGCCGATGGCCAGCATCTGTTGCTGGCCACCAGACAGGGTGCCGGCGAGCTGATTGCGGCGCTCCAGCAGGATCGGGAAATAGTCATACACCATCTCCATGTCCTGACGGATGCCCGCCTTGTCACGGCGGATATAGGCGCCCATGGTCAGGTTTTCTTCCACGGTCAGAAACGGAAACACTTCCCGGCCTTCCGGTACGTGGGCGATGCCCTGACGCACCAGGGCATCCGGTTCGCGCCCTTCGATGGCTTCGCCAGCCAGGGTAATGCTGCCCTTGCGCGGTGCCAGCGCCCCGGAAATGGTTTTCATCAGGGTGGTCTTGCCGGCGCCGTTGGCGCCGAGGATGGCAACCACCTTGCCCTCGAACACATCAATCGACACCCCGCGCAGGGCCATCACCGGTCCGTAGAAGGCTTCCAGGTTTTTGACCTGCAATAGCGGCTGGGCATCATTCATGGCGTCTTTCTGCACTGCACTCATGAGGTTGCCTCCGTGCCCAGATAGGCTTCGATTACCTTGGGGTCCGCCTGCACTTCGGCGGCGGTGCCCATGGCCAGCGGCCGGCCTTCCGACACCGCCAGCACCCGGTTGGATACCCGCGATACCAGGCTCATGTCGTGCTCCACCATCAATACCGTCAGGCCCAGGTCTTTCTGCATGTCTTCGATCCACCAGGCCATGTTCTGGGTTTCTTCCACGCTCAGGCCGGAGGCCGGCTCATCGAGCAGGATCAGCTTCGGCTCGCTGGACAGGGCGCGGGCAATTTCCACCACCTTGCGCACCCCGTAAGGCAGGCCGGCAATCAGCTTGTCCCGGTAGGCGGCCAGGTCGAGGAAGTCGATCACCTCCTCCACCAACAGACGATGCTGCCGTTCACTGCGCCTTACCTTGGGCAGGAACAGCAGCTCCTCGAACCAGCGGGTGTTGCGGCGGCAATGGCGACCGATCAACAGGTTCTGCAGTACCGAGGAGTGATCAAACAATTCAATATTCTGGAAGGTGCGGGCGATGCCCAACCCTGCGACCTTGTGAGCCGGCAGGGAGGTAATGTCCTGACCATCGAACACGATCTGACCGGCGCTCGGTTCATAGAGGCGACTGATCAGATTGAAGATGGTGGATTTGCCTGCCCCGTTGGGGCCAACCAGGGTGAACACTTCGCCGGGCTCCACGGTGAAGCTGACGCCATCCACCGCTTTCACGCCGCCGAAGGAAATGGAGAGATCCTTTACCTGTAACAGACTCATCGTTGGCGCTCCGTTTTCAGGTAGGTGCGAGTGCGGCGGAACATGCCCTTGCGATACAGCGGGAACAGCTGCAGCCAGGTGCGCACCTTGAACCAGACGCCGTAGAGCCCGCGCGGTTCGTAAATCACCATGAGCAGAATCAGCAGTGCAAACAGGGCGGTGTCCATGCCCGGGTAGGCGGCGATCTTGATACCGGCGGCGTTATCGAGAAAATCCCGGGCGATGGCGATCAGCTGGGGCAGCAGCACCACCACAATGGCGCCGAAGAAGGCGCCGTGCACCGAGCCCAGCCCGCCGATCACCACCTGCAGCAGCAGAGTGATGGAAATCAGCACCAGGAAGCTTTCGTAATTCACCGCCTGGGCCAGATGGGCATAGAGCGCCCCGGCCAAACCGGTGATGGCGCAGGACAGGCTGAAGGACAGGGTCTTGGCGCGGGCCACATTGACCCCCAGCGCCCGGGCGGACACTTCACTGTCACGCACGGCCAGGAAGGAACGGCCGGAGGCACTGCGCAGCAGGTTCAGATAACCCAGGGTGACCAGCACCAGCACCGCCAGGCACAGATAGTAGAAGGCTTGCGGTGTGGCATAGCGGTCGATCTCCATGCCGAACAAGGCAATGGGCGGGGCAAATACCCCGGCGACCCCACCGGTAATCGGCTCGGCGATAATCGCCACGTCCTCGATAATAATGCTCAGCGCCAGGGTGGCGATGGCCAGATAGATGCCGCTCATGCGCAGGATCGGCCGGGAAATGATGGCGCCGATCACACCGGAGGTGACCGCGCTGGCCAGCAAGGCGGGAATGAAATGCCAGCCGCGCAACATCAGCGCCAGATTGGTAAAGGCACCAATAGCCATAAAGGCCGCATGCCCCAGGCTGACCTGGCCGGTATGGCCGCTGATCAGCATCAACCCCAGCCCCGCCAGGGACCACACCAGCACGGCAGTGAGCTCGCCCAGATAATAAGTGCCAAGCAGCCAGGGCGCGGCCACCAATAGCGCCATCAGGATTGCGTACTGAGCCAGGTGCCAGCGTCCTTCAAACAGATTGATATCGTCGTCGTAACGGCTTTTGAATCGGTTGCTCATGGCCTACACCTTCTTCTGGCTGATCTGCGCGAACAGGCCGCCGGGGCGCAGGATCAGCACCAGCAACATCAACACATAGGGGGCAATCTGGCCGACGCCGGAAGGTAGATAGCGACCAGCGAAAGGCTCCACGATGCCCACCAGCAGGCCGCCCAGCAGCGCCCCGGGCAAGGAACCCAAACCGCCGATGACCGCCGCGGCAAACGCCTTGATACCGAACAGCAGCCCCACAGAAGGCTCCACCGCCCCTTTGGCGGCAAACATGACCCCGGCAATCGCCGCCACTACTCCGGACAAAGCCCAGACAATGGCGTTGATACGCTTCACCGGGATGCCCATGTAGTAGGCCGCCATCTGGTTCTGGCTGCTGGCCTGCATGGCCACGCCAAGACGGGTGCGGGCAAAGAAGAAATAGAGAATGGCGGTAAGCGCCACCGTGGTAATAATGATCACCGCATCCACCACCGGGATCATCAGTTCCCCCACCGTCCAGACCAGGCCGATAAAGGGCGTTTCCAGGGAGGTGGGATCATGGCCCCAGATCACCCCGGCCACGAAACGGATCAGAAAGCCCAGCGCGATGGTAAGAATCACCATGGCGAATTGCGGCTGGCCGAAGATGGCACGCAATACGAAACGATCGAGGAGGTAGCCGAACAGGCCGAGGATCAACGCCGCCAGCGTAATGCCGACCAGAAAAGGCAGATCCGCATAGCTGGTGTTGATGAAGGTAACGCCGAGAAAGGCCCCCAGCATCATCATGTCGCCCTGGGCGAAGTTGACCGCTTCGGATGCCTTGTAGATCAATACAAAACCCAGTGCCAACAGCCCGTAAATACAGCCATTGGCAATCCCGCTGACCAGCAGCTGGAGTATATCCATGGTCCCTCTCTCCCGGGGGGTTATTATTCTGTTGCTTTTTTATTCAATCGACCCGAGCCTAGCGGAAGTCCGACATTCTCACCAGTATGTAAAATGTAACAGGATCAGAATGAGATTGAAGGGGCTTCCTGGTCCTGCATTCTCCGCCACTTCCGGTATGCTTGGCTGTCATCCAGCAGACCTCAGTACACCATGAATGTAAATGATCGCCATCGCATTGATGACATTGCCCGGGTTCTCGGTCGGGCGTTTTATCAGGATCCGCTTTTCACTTATTTCTTTCCGGATGACCAGCGCCGTCAGGCGTTGTCGCATCATACCTTTCGCTTCCTGGCCCTCCATGCGCACCACCGGGGAGAAATCTGCACCACGCCGGGAACCGTGGACGGGGCAGCCGTGTGGCTGCCATCCCAGGCATTGCATCGCAGTGTGCTGGATATGGTGCGCTTTGGTGCCCTGCCCATGTTGCGCCAGGGACCGGCGGCGGTGAAACGGCAGCTGGATGCCGGGGATGCCATGCAAAAGGTGCATGACGCGCTGATGCAAAAGCCTCACGCCTACCTGTTATTGCTGGGGATTGATCCGCAGAAGCAGGGCCAGGGGCTGGCCACACGGCTGTTGCAGCCAACGCTGGACCGGCTGGATCGGGAAGGACTGTCTGCCTATCTGGATACCCATAACCCGGACAATGTGTCGCTCTACCGGCGCTTCGGGTTTGAGGTGGTGCATGAGGCGCTGATGCCGGGAACGGAGGTGCGGCACTGGGCGATGGTGCGGGGAAACCGCTAGCGAGAACGTCCCTCGCCGTTGGAGCTTTGTTCACAAAGCGAACCGGCCTGCCTGATTCGCCATGCGAGCATGGCTCCAACGGAGGGAAAGCCGGGTTCAGCCTACGCCCTGACTTTTCAGGTAATCGTCGTAGCTACCGTGGAAGTCGACGATACCGGTGGGAGTGATTTCAATAATCCGGGTGGCCAGGGAGGACACGAATTCCCGATCGTGGCTGACGAACAGCAAGGTACCCGGGTAGTTTTCCAGCGCCAGGTTCAAGGACTCGATGCATTCCATGTCCATGTGGTTGGTGGGCTCATCCAGCAGCAGGATGTTGGGCCGTTGCAGCATGATCTTGCCGAACAACATACGCCCCTGCTCGCCCCCGGAGATCACCTTCACGGATTTACCGATATCTTTCTGGGAAAACAGCAGCCGCCCCAGGGTGCCCCGGATGACCTGTTCATCATCCTTTTCCTGACCCCACTGGTTCATCCAGGCAAACAGGTCCATATCGTCGGCAAAGTCGCGGGCGTGATCCTGAGCATAATAGCCCCGCTCACTGTTCTCGGACCATTTCACTTCCCCGGCGGTGGGCTCCAGCTCCCCCACCAGACAGCGCAGCAGGGTGGATTTGCCGATACCGTTGGGGCCGATAATGGCGATGCGCTCGCCCACTTCCACACGCAGGTCCAGGCCGGAAAACAGTTCCTGGTCAAAAGTCTTGGCCAGGCCTTTCACTTCCAGCGCGTTGCGGAACAACTTCTTGTCCTGCTCGAAAATGATGTAAGGGTTCTGGCGGCTGGAGGGTTTCACTTCATCCAGCTTGATCTTGTCGATCTGCTTGGCGCGGCTGGTGGCCTGCTTGGACTTGGAGGCGTTGGCGCTAAAGCGGCTGACGAAGGTTTTCAGCTCGGCGATCTGCTGTTTCTTCTTGGCATTGTCCGAATGCAGGCGCTCGCGGGCCTGGGTGGCCGCGGTCATGTATTCATCATAGTTGCCCGGGTAGAGGCGCACCTCGCCGTAATCCAGATCTGCCATATGGGTGCAGACGCTGTTGAGGAAGTGGCGATCGTGGGAAATGATGACCATGGTGCACTGGCGCTGGTTGAGAACCTCTTCCAGCCAGCGGATGGTATTGATGTCCAGGTTGTTGGTGGGCTCATCCAGCAACATGATTTCCGGGTCGGCGAACAGGGCCTGGGCCAGCAGCACACGCAGCTTCCAGCCGGGGGCGATTTCGCTCATTGGGCCGAAGTGCTGCTCCACCGGAATATCCAGACCCAGCAACAGTTCACCGGCGCGGGATTCGGCGGTGTAGCCGTCCAGCTCGGCGAATTCCGCTTCCAGCTCACCGGCGCGGATGCCATCTTCCTCGCTCATTTCCGCCTTGGCGTAGATGCCGTCGCGCTCTTCCTTGATCTTCCACAACTCCTCGTTGCCCATGATCACGGTATCCACCACCGAGTATTTCTCGTAGGCGAATTGATCCTGGCGCAGCTTGCCGATGCGCTCGTCCGGGTCCTTGGACACATTGCCGGCGGACGGCTCCAGGTCGCCCCCGAGGATCTTCATCAGGGTAGATTTGCCGCAGCCGTTAGCGCCGATCAGGCCGTAACGGTTGCCGTTGCCGAATTTCACGGACACGTTTTCAAACAGCGGTTTGGCACCGAACTGCATGGTGAGGTTGGCGGTTGTAAGCAATGTTTTGTACCGGTTGGAAAAGCGAAAAGCGCGGCTGAAGACCCTCGAAATCAAGAGGGCCAGCGGCGTAGGAGTGCGCGAGGCGCGCGCATTGTCGCACAGCCACCGCCCCCGGGACAGAGCCGGAAGCTGGTGTAGGGTGCACGGAGGGCAGCGAACTGCAGCATCAAACGTATAAAAAGCCGCCGTTGGAGCTTTGCTCGCAAAGCGAAGCTCTACAAGCACCGGGAAGGCGTTACCCTTCGCTTTGCGAGCAAAGCTCCAACGATGAAACGATGTAGAGGTCCCGCGATGCCGTCACGGCAATCGCTTAGTAGCCGGTGAACAGCTCGGCGGATTCGCCTTCCAGCACATAGCCTGCGGTGCCGTATTCGGTGTCCTGGCTGGACACCTTGAGGTTGCCTTCCAGCCACAGGGCCTCGAACACCAGGTCCAGGGGCACACCCTGCCCTTTCATCTTCACCAGGATAATCTGGTTACGGGGCGGCGGTGGCGTGTGGATACAGGCGCCGAAGTACGGCACCAGCAGGAATTCACGCACGTATTCCTCATCTCCATCCAGGGGCACCCCATAGCCGGGCAGGCGCACGACGGTGTTATCCAGCTCGGCCTTCAGCGGCGCTTCCCGCCAGGCCTTGTCGATGGCATCCATCATTTGCTCGCCACGGGCATCACCGTCATCGATATCTTCCGGTGGCTGATCACCGTAAATTTCGCTGAATAACCCCTCATAGACCGCATTGACGTCGTAGTCCGCAGGGACTAGATCATCCCATTCCAGTTCGCGGGCCGCCCAGCCCGGCAAGCTGATCAACAGACATAGAAAGATGATCAGACTACGCATATCAGTTCCTCGGGGTCAGGCCATCGGCCAGGCTGTTGCGGAAGGCTTTTTCCGCTGGAATCAGGCCGGCCAGGGAACCGGCCAGCAGGATCGCCGCAAGGGTAGGCAATTCCCGCACCGACAGGAAGGTGTCCGGCAGGCGCAGGGACCATTCCGCCAGTGCCAGCGGCGCCAGTGCCCACTGTGCCACAAACAGCAGCGTCAGCCCCAGCAGGCTGCCGATCACCGTGACAAGCAGACTCTCGCCCACGATCACGCCATAGACGGCAAGCCGACCGGCGCCAGCGGCGCGCAGCACCGCCAGTTCGTGGCGGCGCCCTTCCAGGGCAGCCAGAATGGTGGACACCAGCACCAGTAACGCCACCAGCAATACCGCCATGGAGGTGGCCCGCAGGGCGTTTTCCCCCACCGCTGTCATGCGCCATAGTCGCTGCAGCTGGACACCGGGAATAATGGCGCTTAGCGGTTCTGCCTTATAGCGGGACAATTCCCGTTGCAGGCTGAGTACGGCGGTGCGTCGCTCCAGACCCAGCATCACTGCATTGACCGAATCCGGAGTGTCGGCCCGTTGACCGGGCCGGGGCGGTAGCCCGGAACGAAACTGGCCGCCGCTGTGAATGGCGGCCATGCCGGCCAGGGAAACATGCACGCTCTGATCCACCGGGGTGCCGGTAGCGGACAGCACGCCCACCACAGTAAACGGGTGGTTATCGTGCTCGATAATGGCTGGTCCGCTGGCACCATGGGCCAGCACCATATCGTCTCCCAGCTGATAGCCCAGCCGTTGGGCCACCGCACTACCGAGCACCACCTGATCCGCGCCGGCAAACCATTGCCCGTCAGCCAGGGACAGCGCCTGGTCCCGTCCATAGCGATAATGGGCCAGGTAGCTGTCGTTGGTGGCCACTACCGGGAAGCCTCGATGGGAGTCGCCCAGAGCAATGGGAATCCACCACTTCACGTCCGGGTGGTCGGCCAGATGCTCCACCGTGTCCCAGCGAATGCCGGCGGTGGGGTCACTGAGCCGGAACACGCTGTACAGCAGGATATTCATGGGCCCGCCCCGGGCGCTGACAATCAGATCAATGCCGGACACAGTGCTGGCAAAATTGGCGCGCACCTGGTGACGCAGCCGCTCGATGCCCACGATCATCACCAGACTCAGGGCGATGGCCACCACAATCAGGGTGGCAGAGGTTTTACGCGTGCGCAGGGAGGCGAGCACAATTCTAGGCAGCATGGTGCTCCCCCCCGTTCAGTGCCGAGAACGCGATGCTGCGGTGGAAATGGTCCGCCACCTGGTTGTCGTGGCTGACCATCAGCAAGGCACTGCCGGCGTTTTCACAGTGCTCGCAGAGTAATGCCAGCAGGGTATCGCGGCTGTGGCTATCCAGAGCCGAAGTGGGTTCGTCGGCGATGATCAGATCCGGTTTACCGAACAGGGCCCGGGCGGCAGCCACCCGCTGTTGCTGGCCGAATGAAAGCTGCCAGGCAGGCAAAGCTGACGTGGCTGCATCCAGCCCCAGACGGGTCAGCAGATCCTGTGCCGCGCCCCTTCGCTGCTTGTTATTGCCGGCCGCTTCCCGTTCACAGCGTCGCCGGGAGAACCCGGCACTGAGACAGACGTTATCCACCGCAGTCAGGTACGGCAGCAGGTTGAAAGCCTGGAAGATGACACCGATATGGTCCGCCCGAAAAGCGTCCCGGCGCCGTTGCGACAGAGAGGAAAACAATTTTCCTGCCACCCGGATGTCACCCTGCTGAGCCGGCCTGATGCCGGTAATCAACGACAACAAGGTGCTTTTCCCGCAACCACTGGGGCCATGCAGCAGCACCCGCTCACCGGCCTGCAGCACAAAGCGATCGATATGAATGAAAGGCCGGGCTTGCCCCGGGTGCTGATAACGCAGGCTATCCAGTTCAAGTACCACAGTTACTCCAGGGGAATGCGGGTGTTACCGGGCGCCAGACGCATAGCGCTCTGCCCGTCCGGCAATAACAGGATGACCTCGGTAGCCAGACCGGAAAAAATCGCCAGGAACGGCAGTGTGACATCGCTCAGCTTGTCCGGGGACTGACACTGAAAGGTCCATTCCGCTTCCACGTCCGCATGATGGCTATGCTCATGGTGAGCATGATCCGGGTCGTGCTGCTGACTCTCCGGAAACAGTGCCTCGACTCCGCTACGGGTTTCATGGCTGAGCCTGCAGCCGGCGACTGGGGACGGCTGCGGCTCACTCACCTGTTTCAGGCGATCCGCATAGCGAACCCGGGCGGCGGCATCCGCCGGCGGTTGCTCGGTGCCGAGAATATCCATCAGCGGCGCCCGGAAACTGACGGTCAGGCTCTGCCCTTCCACCACTACCGCCGCGTCGGCCAGACCATGCTGATGGACTCCGGCGGCGTTAGCCGGATTGCTGAGCAACATCAATAACCCGAACCCTAACCCGGCCAGGCATTCAAGCCGTACGAATCTCTTCATGATGACTCTCACATTCCTTGCAGGCGCGGATGTTGCCCACATGGGTGGCAACCAGACAGATTCCGACCAGGCTGGTGAGCAGCGGTTCCCACAGGGTGTCATGCAACGCTGCTTCGAACGCAGTGAGCAGACACAACGCGATCAGCGCCAACAGGCCTGGCAACAACACCTTGCGCCGCCGATGCCTGCGGTAACCGGCCACCATGGCGAGCACACTGACCGGCACGATCAGCGCCAGCAACGCCTGATGAAACAGTTCATCCACGCCGCCAACCACCGACAGCAAGCCAATCGCAAAGAGGCCGGCGACGCTGGCCACACAATGAATCATACACAAACCAGACAGGGCGATGGCCGCCTGGTCCAGACGTAAACGTGACATGGTTGTCTCCAGAATCTTCAACGGGTTTCTGAATCGTTGGAGCCTTGTTCACAAGGCGAACTCGCGCCTTTTGGCTATTCGCCTTGCAAGCAAGGCTCCAACAGCCCCCGCAGTCCGCGAGGATTACAGCGCAACACAACTCGCGCAGCGGCCATGCACTTCCAGCAAGGGGTTCTGCTGGGTCACGAACCCCAGGCTGTTGATGCTCTGCTGCAACTCGCTGATGGCCGCCCCCGCCATGGGGGTTTCCTGCACGGCACCACAGTCGTCACAGAGCAGGAACACCGTGCCCTGGTGACCGTGATGGCAGGTGATGTGATCGCAGGCCAGGTATTGGTTGGTGGAACTGAGCCGGTGGGCTAGCCCCTGTTGCACCAGAAAATCCAGCGCCCGGTAGATGGTGGGCGGCTGGGCATTGTCCTGGTATTGCGCCTTGAACTGGTCCAGCAACTGGTAGGCACTCTGCGGGCCCGACTGGGCCAGCAACAACGCCATGACCTGGCGCCGCTGGGGAGTCATGCGCACGCCCTGCTCGCGGCAATGCTGTTCGGCGCTGGCGAGAATACGGTCGGTGCGGCTCATGACAGTCCTATATATCCAGTGTGACCAGCAGACGTTGCTGACCGGGAGACACGGGCGGGGATCGGTGAACCACGCCCGAGCCCGGATTATCCCGCCAGGTGTCGCCTTTGAACAGGGCTACCTGCCCGGCCTGTAGCTGTTGCACGCTGTCGGCGGCATAGCGGCCCTCCTGCTCTACGCCCGGCACCAGCAGACCGGCAGGCACCGACGGAGCCGGCAGCCATTGGCTGCCCGGGCCACCGTAGGTACACAGCAAGCGCACGGGGATACGATCCACATGGAAACGCGGGCACATGGGCTTTTCCAAAGCAGTGACGCGCACTCCCACGCCACTCACACCGAACAGGCAGGCCATCATGTCCGCCAGCAACATCAGGTCCTCACGCAGTGGTGCAAAGTCCTCACCGGGCAGCAAGCGTTCAATGGAACCTGACAAATCGTTAACATCCAGCCAGCTTTTTACCGCCAGCTTCTTCAGGCATGCCTGCTGCACAAGCCGCTGATTGATCGGACTGCGCCGATCCCAGACTGTTACCTGCACCGGGTCCATCATCACATCGGCGAGCACCCCGGCATCATCGCGCATGATCAGTCCCGGTGCGGCATAGGCTCTGGGTAATGTGTTTGCACCAATCATCCGACCATCTCCCACTGCGGGAACGGATCTTCCAGCTGCTGCCACAATGCCTTGCCGGCGAGCATTTCTTCTTCCGTGAGCAGACAGACATCCAGCGCCCGGCGGGTCGTCTCCGGTTGCAGGTTGTGACCGATGAAGACCAGTTCCTGACGCATGTCGCCGAAGGGCTCCTGCCATTTATCCATGATCATGGCGCGGTATTCCGGGTCCGTAGGCCAGTTGTGGTCCGGCACGGTTTTCCAGAACAGGCCCGCCGGACCGTGGTGGGCGATCTCGCCGGCCTGACTCCAGTTGCCGGCAAATTGCGGGCGACTGGCCAGCCAGAAGAACCCCTTGGAACGCAGTAAGGTGCCGTAGGGCCAGGGCTGTTGCAGAAAGTCCCAGAACCGTTGCGGGTGGAAGGGGCGACGGGCTTCATAACTGAAACTGCTGATGCCGTATTCCTCGGTTTCCGGCAAGTGCTCGCCGCGCATTTCCTTGAGCCAGCCCGGCGCCTGCTGGGCTTTTTCAAAATCGAACAGGCCGGTATCCAGCACCGCATCCAGAGGCACCATGCCGTGCTTGATCGGTATTATGCGAGCGTCCGGATTAAGCAGCCGCAGCGTGGCGCAGAGCATCTCCAGATCTGTCTCGCTGACCAGGTCGGTCTTGCTGATCAGCAGCACATCGCAGAATTCCACCTGCTCCACCAGCAGGTCCACCACGTTTCGCTGATCGTCTTCGCCCAGATTTTCACCGCCTTCCTGCAGGGTGCGGGCACTGCGATAGTCGCGCAGGAAATTTACCGCATCCACCACCGTGACCATGGTATCCAGCCGCGCCACCGAAGACAGGCTGTCACCGTTTTCGTCTTCGAAGGTAAAGGTTTCCGCCACCGGTAGCGGCTCGGAAATGCCGGTGGACTCGATCACCAGATAGTCAAAGCGCCCTTCCCGGGACAGCCGGGTTACTTCCAGCAGCAGGTCTTCGCGAAGGGTGCAGCAGATACATCCGTTGCTCATCTCTACCAGCTTTTCCTCGGCGCGGTTCAACGACACCTGGTTGCTGACCAACGCCGCGTCGATATTGATCTCGCTCATGTCGTTGACGATCACCGCCACGCGCAGGCCGGCACGGTTATTGAGAATGTGATTGAGGACGGTGGTTTTGCCGGCACCGAGAAAGCCCGATAGCACGGTAACGGGTAGCTGGCGCACGGGCGTCGCTTGCTGAGTAGTCATGGGATTATCCGGTTCATGAGTGTGCATAGTGTCGTTCGTTGGCTTCCAGCCGGGTTTTCACTTCGGCGCAATACTCCGTGGTGGGCCGGGCCAGCAGCCGGCGTAATCCGATGGGTTCGCCACTGATCTGGCAATAGCCATAGTCACCCTGGTTAAGACGACGCAGGGCCTGACGGATTTTTCCCAGCAACACCTGACGACGAGCCAGGAAGCGCAGCTGGTGCCGACAGGCTTCCTCATCCGCAGCGGCATCCAATGGGTCCGACTGGGGCGGGGTTTGTAATGCCTGTCGAGCGTCGGCCAGTTCCTGTTCGCAGTCCTTGGCCAGTGCCAGCAAACGGTCACGGAAGAATGCCTGCTGAGCAGCATCCATGTAGTCCGACTCCGACATGGCGAGCAGGGCCTTTTCACTGGGAACGTCCGGCATGATCGCCTCCTTTTAAAATTATGTTATAACATAACAATAGCGGACGACAATCCGTTGCACGGAAAAAGCCCCATGGCCCTACCGATGATTCCCTCTCAAAGAAATGACGAAACCGTATTACCAGGGTTTACGCGCTGACGCCGAGGAAAGCCTTGATACACCAGCGCCTGGCGGCGCTGGAAAATTCAAAAAAACGACGACCCGGACATTCATAGCGCTGCCCCACAGGCAACAAAGCCGGGCCCTTATCGGACTGACTACCCTTCTACTCTGCACCCGCCATGAAGGGCACAACCTGATACCCCGCTTCCTCAAACATTACCCGCAGGCTATCCGGCCCACCAAGGTGCAAGGCGCCCACCAGCACCAGATTCGGCGTACCTTCCGTCATGGCCTGCTGGATTTTCGGATACCACTGGCGATTACGCTCGATGATAAGATTCTGGTAGATGCCTGGGTATTCGGTCTGCATTTCATCGGCACCCAGCAAGGCGTAGAGACCATCCATGTCGCCTTTGCGCCAGGCATCAACGGCCTCCTCCATCATGCCATCCATGTGCTCAATGCCTTCCAGGGAAGATTCAATCAGGGCATCACTACTCTCTTCATTGAGCTGCGCCATGAACGACAGCAGGGTATCGCTGGATTCCAGGAAACCCAGCGTCTTGCCCTGCTGATTGGCCCGGGTGAAATAAAATTCGTCCACGCCCCGGCCAAAACCCTGACGCCCCAGTTCATGAACGGTCATGGCCATGGAGACCATGGCCGGCTTGAACCCCTGGTAGGTGGCCAGCGGAAAGTTGGCCTGGGCAGCATAGTCCTGCAATTGCCGCCAGACCGGATCAGACAAATCGTCTTCAAGGGAACGACCAGCTGGCTGCATCATCATCTGCGTCAGTCGCCGGGAAAAGGCCGGCGAGGCAGAGTCGGCCAGGTTGGATTCCAGATACACCTGCTGCGCCTGCTCAAAGGCCTGCTGCATGGCTGCCGGTGGCGGCAGATCCGCCGCACGCAGGAAATGCACGGTGGCCCCCAGCCGGATACGTTTGTCATCCTTGCTGACTTCCCAGACCGGATCCGCCTGAAGCCAGGACGCCAGAGACAGCAACACCACCAGCACCGCAAACCGTCGAATAATCGATAACCCCATGACAAGCCCCCGTTATTTTTTTCCAGTGTGTCAGCTTGCGGTGAAAAAGAAAGATGGATTCCACTCAGGTTACTGGCGTGATTGATCAACGGTTAGCCCGCCAACATGACTCCTGTAAAAACCGGCGCCTCTGAGCTGGCAGAACCGTTATTGCAGCAAAGGTAGCAACCCACCGAGCACACCGGCGGCGATCAGATTGAGTACGATACCGGCGCGGATCATGGTTCTCTGTGGCACATGGCCGCTGCCGTAGACCATGGCATTGGGCGGTGTGGCCACCGGCAACATGAACGCACAGCTGGCGGCAAAAGCCACCAATAGGGCCACGGTGACCGGGTCGGCACCCACCGAAGAGGCCACTGGCATCAGCAGCGGTATCAGCAAGGCAGCACTGGCGGTATTGCTGGCCAGCTCGGTGAGAAAAATCACGAAGCTCGCGATGATCAGATAGACCAGCCAGGTTTCCTCTGCCGGTAGCGCCTGACTGATACCGTCTGCCAGCCAGGCGCTGGTACCGGAACTCTGCAGCAACATGGACAGCGTAATACCGCCACCGAACAACAGAAGCACGCCCCAGTTCGCGTGCGCTTCAATATGCTGCCAGCTCACGCAGCGGCTGATCCCCAGCAGGACAATGGCCATGCAGGCCACCCAGCTATCAAAGGATGTCTCGATACCCAACCTGTCCCCCAGGGGGGCACCGAAAACCCACAACCCCACCGTCAGCAGAAAAATCGCCAGCGTCATTATCGCGCCGGGGCTGGTCGGAAAAGGCAGGATGGTTTTCACATCCACTGTTGGCAGATTGGCTTCCGGGCGAGTGGTGTAAAACAGTACCAGCAGGGCCAGCGGAAACAGCAACAGAAACGCCGGGATACCAACGGCCAGCCAGTCGTTGAATGACCAGCCCAACGCCGCGGCCGCGATGGCATTGGGGGGACTGCCCACCAGGGTAGCCATGCCGCCGATATTGGCGGACCAGGCCAGGGCCAGCAGCAGAAATACCCGATAACGGGGATGGCTGTCAGCCAAGGGGGCGGATAGCCCCAGGGCAATGGGCAGCATCATGGCGGTGGTCGCCGTGTTGCTGATCCACATGGACAGCAGTGCTGTGGTGACTGCAAGCAGTAACGCCGCCGGTAACGCTCTGCCACCGGCCAGGGTCAGCAGCCGCTGCGCCAGCCAGCGGTCGATACCGTGTTCGCCCAGCGCCGCCGCCAGGGCAAAGCCTCCCAGAAACAGGGCCACGACAGGATGGGCAAAGCCGGCAAGCGCGCTATCCAGATTCGCCAACCCCAGACCGACGCCAAGCACCGGTACCAGCAGCGCGGTAAACGTGAGCGGAATGGCTTCGCTGAGCCACAGCAGCCCGATCAGCACAAACAGGGCCAACCCGGCTCCGGTTTTGGAGTCAGCAGGTAGATGGTATGCCATTACAGCGGCCACAACGGCCATGGCAATCAGCAGGAATCGCATGGTTATTATTCTGTTGCCGGTTCAGCCCGAGCTTACGGACTGCCTGCCGTAATAACCAGTGTCCAGCATGGAACCTCCCCAGCTCACACTGACCCCGCAGCACCGCCATGCTAGGGTTAGGTCCCATGGATACGATCAAACAACTCGAAACAGCCATGGGTCAGATTGTCGGCTTTCTCTGGGGACCACCGCTGGTCGTCCTGCTGGTGGGCGGCGGTCTGTTCTTCCTGCTCTATTCCCGCCTGCTGCCCTACCGCTACCTGCCGCAAAGCGTGCGCCTGCTGTGGCGCAAACCGGACCGCGATGATCCAGGTCAGCTCTCTCATTTTCAGGCGTTAAGCACTGCGCTGTCCGGCACCCTGGGCATGGGCAATGTGTCCGGTGTGGCTATTGCCATCGCGGTAGGCGGCCCCGGGGCGATTTTCTGGATGTGGGTCAGTGCCCTGGTGGGTATCGCCACCAAATTCTATACCTGCACCCTGGCGGTGATGTTTCGCGGCCAGGACAGCGAAGGCCAGTGGCAAGGCGGCCCCATGTATGTGGTGCGCGAAGGGCTGGGCAAGAAATGGCTGCCGCTGGCCTATTTCTTTGCCGTGGCCGGATTGCTGGGCACCATGCCGATCTTCCAGATCAATCAACTGGTCCAGGTGCTGCGCGACACCCTGGCCATCCCTGCCGGGCTGGCCAGCGCCGATGCTCATTTCACCTTCGACCTGATGCTGGGCCTGGTGCTGGCCCTACTGGTGATGGCGGTGGCTCTGGGTAAGTTGCCCCGGCTGGGCAAGGTCACCGGCATGCTGGTACCGACCATGGTAGTGGGATATCTGCTGCTTACCGCCGTGGTGCTGGCAAGCCATGCCAGCGAGATCCCTGCCGCCTTTGCGATGATTTTCGAGGATGCCTTCAGCGGCAATGCCGTTGCCGGCGGCGTGGTGGGGGCTGTGATAATCACCGGCATTCGCCGAGCCGCGTTTTCCAATGAAGCCGGCATCGGTACCGAAGCCATGGCCCATGGTGCCGCCCAGACCAGGGAGCCGGTGCGTGAAGGCATGGTCGCCATGCTCGGGCCGGTGATCGATACACTCATCGTCTGCACCTGCACGGCTCTGGTCATTCTGATCAGCGGCGTCTGGCAAAGCGGGGAAAGCGACGGGGTC
>UEXN01000896.1_pt1 | contig 26315 bp, 35 predicted proteins | sample 1796711 | NCBI WGS metagenome assembly UEXN01 (sample SAMEA4772470, study PRJEB27181) | metagenome | reverse complement strand
GCACCGGACAACCCAGCTCAGAGCGAAGACGCGCCCCCCGAACCGGTGGACGAGCCAGAGGCTATTGAGACGGCCTCTGAGGAACCTGTCGAGTCCGAAGGATCTGACGCAGAAGAAGACGCGCCGGGGTACGAAGAGGAACCCGCTCCTGTCGACGACGAACCGAGGCACTCGGTCACCGTCAACGGCGAGGAGTATGAGGTCACCCTCGACGAGCTGCGGAACGGCTACATGATGCAGTCGGATTATTCCCGCAAGACGAGCGACCTTGCCGAACAACGCCGCGCCATCGAGGCGCAGCAGAGTCAGGTCGAGGCCGAACGTCAGCGATATCTGCATGAACTATCGCAGATGCAGCAAACTGTCGAAGAGCCACAACCCGACTGGGAGGCTTTAAAGGCAGAAGACGAACTCGAGTATGTGATCAAGCGCAACGAGTGGCGCGAGAAGCAGGAAGCGAAAACCGCAGCGCAGCAGCGTTATCAGTTCGAGATGCAACAGCAGCAGCAAATGCAAATGCAGGAGCTGCAGCAGTTCGTCGAGGCCGAGCGCCAGAAGCTACCGGAACGCATTCCTGAGTGGCGCGACGAAACAGTCGCAAAGGCCGACCACGAAAAGATCGTCACATATGCCGAGCGTTCCGGGTTCGCCCCGGAAGAGCTGCAAGGACTTTACGACAGCCGAGCCGTCAAGGTTCTGCGCGATGCGATGCTTTGGAATGAACTGCAAAACAAACAACCTGCAGTTCAGAAAAAAGCGCGTAATGCGCCGAAAGTTGCGAAACCCGGCACGACAAAGTCCAAGGCGGATAGCAATCACGCACGAAGGCGGGAACAGCGCAGTCGTCTCAAAAAAAGCGGTCGTGTCGAAGATGCGGCTGCAATTTTTTCCGAAATGTTGAAATAGAAGGAACGAAAAATGGCACAGCCAACTAACACGTTCGACCAGTATGACTCGGTCGGAAATCGGGAAGACCTTTTGGATACTATATATTCCATCAGTCCCACAGAAACGCCCATTATGTCGTCAATCGGCACGTCTAAAGCCACGAACACTTATCACGAGTGGCAGACTGACAGCCTTGCTTCGGCGACCGCAGCAAACGCCGCCATTGAAGGCGACGAGGCTTCTGGTTCGTCAATCTCGGCGACTACTCGCGTAGGAAACTACACGCAGATTTCCGACAAGGTGGTCGTAATCTCTGGAACGCTCGAAAGCGTCAACAAGGCCGGAAGAAATTCCGAGATGGCCTATCAGATGGCGAAAGCGTCTAAGGAGCTTAAACGCGACATGGAAAGCGCCATTAGCCAGAACAATGCTTCTGTTGCTGGTAATGCGTCGACCGCCAGAAAGTCTGCTGGTTTCGAAAGCTGGATCACCACAAACGACGTGCGTGGTACGGCTGGTTCACCTGCGGACGGTGGTTTCTCCTCCGGCGTTGTTGCGGCTCCGACCGATGGAACGCAACGCGCGTACACGGAAACCATTCTCAAAAGCGCGGTCAAGAAGGCATGGGAAGCCGGTGGTGATCCGAGCATGTGCGTAGTTGGTCCGTTCAACAAGCAGGTCATGTCCGGGTTCTCCGGCATTGCCGCGAACCGGTTCCAAGTTTCAACTCCTGAGCCGGGTGCGATTATCGGGTCTGCTGAAATTTACGTGTCCGATTTCGGGGAGCTGCAGATTATTCCCTCTCGCTTCTCGCGGGATCGGTCAGCTCTCATCATTGACCCGGAAATGATGGCGGTTAGTTATCTTCGTCCGTTCGAAACGAACGATCTGGCGAAGACTGGCGACAGCGAGAAGAAACAACTTCTCGTCGAGTACACGCTTGAGATGCGGAACGAAGCTGCCCATGCGGTAGTTGCGGACCTCACCACTTCGTAAGCGTAAAGGGGAGAGCTTCGGCTCTCCCCACTTTTTTCTGGAGACAGACATGACTGATCAGTGGAAACGGCCATTGTCCTATGACCCGTTGACCGGGATGAAGGAGACTTTTCATTTCGATCATACAAACGACAAGTGGTGGATCGAGACAAGCCAACAGGCAACGCCGATTATCGATCAGAACAAACGTGACCAGATTGCAAATGGCAAAATGGGCAAAGGGGACATGCGCCTCGTTGGACGCATACCGCTGGTGGTTTATCACCGTCTCCTAAAGGAAGGCATTACCAAAGACCCGAAAGCCCTTAAAAAATTCTTGAATGAAAACGGTTATCTGAAAACCGTTGAAGGCACCCTCTGATGGTTGCCACCTATACCGAGCTAAAAAGCCTCGTCGCCGATTATTTAAACCGCGCCGACCTGTCAGCTCAAATTGACACCTTCATTGATTTGGCCGAAGCGAAATTTAATCGCGATCTGCGGCTGCGCCGGATGCTCAAGACAGTACAGGCTACCACGGCTGCGTCAGACAACACGGTTTCGCTGCCGACCGACTATCTTGAAATGAAAGAGCTGCACATTGTGCAGTCACCAATTAAAATGCTGCGTTTTTTTCCGCCGTCGTCTTTTCTGCAGACCTACGCGGCGCAGCAAGTGGGAACACCCGCCGCTTTCACGATTGTCGGCGACGACATCAGGCTGGGTCCAACGCCGTCCGGCGTCTTCACGCTGGAGATGCTGTATTTCGCCAAGATCCCGGCGCTGTCAGACAGCAATGCTGTCAATGTCATTTTGCAGGACGCACCCGACGCCTACGTCTACGGGGCGCTGCTGGAAGCCGAGCCATTTTTAATGAACGACGCGCGACTGCAGACATGGGCCTCTCTGCACAAGGCATCGATGGAAAGCCTGATCGCGAGTGACGAAAGCGGCCTTAACACATCCTCGACGCTATCCCAGCGTCTCGACTACACGATGGCATAGGAGAAAAAAATGTCAGCAATGAGCAACACACTTGAAAATGAGATCCTCGATCATATCTTGGCTACGGGCAGCTTTACTATGCCGTCAGCCGTTTACCTTGGCCTTTCTGTTGCCTCGATGGGCGAGGACGCTTCCGGCACCGAGCTGTCCGGCAGCGGATATGCGCGTCAGGCAGCAACCTTCTCGGCAGCATCCGGGGGAACGACCTCAAACTCCGGCACGATTACGTTTCCAACCGCGACAGGTTCATGGGGCTCGGTAGGCTTCTGGTCGTTATGGGACGCCTCGTCGTCAGGAACTATGCTCCTACATGGGAGTTTTACCACCGCTAAGACCATTTCTAGTGGAGATGTGCTGCGGGTGTCAGCGGGTGACCTTGATATAACGGCTGCTTAATAAATGCCGGATATTACCGGGCCAAGTTTTGACCAGCTTGATGCTTGGGGAACACTTGATTCCCTAGATATCAGCCTCGACGCCGCCGGGTGGCAGACACGGTCTCTACGTTTCGGTGAGTTGTCAGGCAGCATAGCGGTGTCCGGCGCGGCAGTCGGCACTAAAGTTACCCATGCTGCAGCATCGGCATCAGTCGCTGTTACTGCCACCACAGCAGCCAAAACGGTAAAGTTTGTTAGTGCAAACTCGTCAATTTCGGTAAGCGGGTCTGCAGTAGCGGCAAATATTATTCGTGAGGTGACCGGCGCTGCTTCTTTGGCAGTGTCCGCGACGACGACAGCGACACGCATCCAACACGGCGTTGCAATCGGGATAATTTCCGTCACTGCGACAAATGTTGCGGAACACGTTGAAAAACTAACCGGCACCGGCTTGATTTCGATCATTGGCTCTGCCGCTGTCGGACGTATTCGCACGATGGCGGCAACCGGTGCGGTTATATGGACCGCAACAGGACAAGCCGCCGCGATACGAGATTTAACTGGTTCTGCATCCGTCAGCGTGACGACCGACGTTGCCGCAAACCGGATACAACTCTGTAATGGCAATGGCGATATCGCCGTTACCGCAACCTGTGCCACTGAGCTGATCGAAGGTGTTTCCGGCACTGGGATAATTTCTGTCGCAGCTACCAGCGCGTCAAAAATTGTTTGCACGGTGTCCGGCGCGGCCAACATAACTGTCGACGGCGTTTGTATTTCCGGCGAAATAACACCAGCGACCGGCGCGGGTACAATTTCAATTACCTCTGCTGCCGTCGCAGATCGGTTGCAGACCACCGCCGCCACCGCCGCAATTGCGGTAACTAGCTCTGCCGCCGCCGAATGCGTCAAATCGGGTGTAGCAGCCGCAGCAATCAACATTACCTCAACGGTGAGGCCGCAGGTTACCGCTGCTGCGTTGAGCGAAATCGCGTTCGTCGAAATTTTTGGGGCAGCTCAATTTGGTCTGACCGTGTCGCCAAGCATTTCTGCCGCCTGTTCGATTTCCGCAAGTGCAGATAGCGAAAAGCTAGGTGATGCGTGGACAGTTATCGTTCGAGACGATAGCTCGTCGAGCTGGGGAGATGCGCCCAGCGGCACCGGCACATCAGATTTTGGCGAAATTACTCGCGACGATAGCTCGGCAGATTGGAGAGACGCAGCGTGATTATTCCGTTTGAGCAGTGGCGACCTGATCAGCCAAACCTCGCGCCGAACAATCTGCTGACGGCGACGAATGTGATACCGGCTCCGGGCGGGTTCACCGCGTTTAGTGGTCTAGCCGAGGCGTCGACGAACTCGCTCGACAGCACACCACTAGGGATGACTGCCGGACAAGCCGCAGCCGGGGACTGGTCCCTTTTTGCCGGGGACAGCGGCAAACTTTATCGCCTAGTGGGTGGTGCATCGGGGTCTGTTTTTTCAAACGTAAGTAAGAGCGGTAACTACACACTGAGCGGCAGCAACCGGTGGGACTTTGCACAATACGGTGAACGCCTGATTGCAGTTTGCCTAGATGAAAATCCGCAACAATTTAATTTGACGAGTAGCAGTCTATTCAGCGATCTGGTTACAACGCACAAAGCTAAATACGTCGCGGTGGTTCGCGACTTTGTATTTACCGCACACACCACTGACAGCACGGATGGGCTGCAGCCCACGCGCGTCAGGTGGTCGGCTATCGATGATCCGACGAACTTCACGGTCAGCTCCGCGACGATGTCTGATTTTCAGAACATTGAGGGTGCCGGTCATATAAAAGCATTATTTGGTGGCGAGACGGCGACGGTATTTTTCGACCGTGGGATTGCACGGTTAAACTTTGTCGGCACCCCGGTGATTTTCCAAGTCGACATGGTCAGCAGAAATCAGGGACTGTTTGCGCCGGGTGCTGCAGCTCAACTGCAGAACAACATTTTTTTCCTCGACCATGACGGTTTCTATCGCTTCGACGGCCAGTCGATTGTGCCAATTGGCGCGAACCGCGTCGACGAGTTTTTCCTCGCTGATGTCAACACGGCAGAGATCGACGATATCACTTGCGTTGTCGACGCTGACCGCCACATCGTCATCTGGTCGTACACGTCAAACGGTTCGACGACGCCGAACAAAATGCTCTGTTATCACTACCAGCTCGATGCTTGGAGTTTGGCCGAGCTGGGTGTCAATATGGTCGGCTACGGTCGAGGCATTGGTTACACGCTGGAACAAGTCGACAATATAAACAGCTCGATTGATGCACTAACGATCAGCCTCGACAGCCCATCGCTGCAGGGTGGAACGCGGCGAATTTACGCATTCCAAAATAACCAGCTTTATACTTTTTCTGGTGACAATCTAGCTGCAACTTTCGAGACGAGCGACGTGCAACCGGCACGGGGTCGCCGCTCTGCAATTAACCGTGTTCGACCGCTCACAGACGCCGGAACCTTCACCGCGCAGATCGGTTCTAAGGCGACTACAGCGTCGACCGCGACATTTACGACAGCCAGTAGCCCAACTGCTGACGGCACCGTTCCAGCGCGAACGCAGGGGCGTTATCACCGGTTTAAGATGGAGATACCAGCCGCGACGACATGGACTGAGGCGGTCGGCGTTGAGTTTGAGGCGGCACCACTGGGCGGTCGATGAGTAGTTCAAATTTTTATCCGAGCGTCCCTCCCGGTGGAGCTGATGCACGGACAACTGCGAACGTCATTCGCAATTTGGTGGATGGCAAAAGCAATAACACAGGTTCGATCACGCTCACTGCGAACGCGACTTCAACCACGTTGACAGATCCAAGAGTCGGCGCAAATAGCGTGATCGTACTCATGCCAATCACGGCCAACGCGGCTACCGCTATGACAGCAATTTTCGTCTCAGCGCGTGGCACAGGAACGGCAACACTTACGCATGACAGCAATGCTGCATCCGATAGACACTTCGAATACGCAATTATTGGTTAGCGAGTTTTTTCGCGTAAAGCGCCACATCGATGCGGCGCTTGAATACGCGAAAGACACGCACGAACCGAAGGACATTCTGCACGGTGTGCAGCAGGGGTTCTTCCAGTTTTTTCCATTGGAAAAGAGCGCGATTGTTACCGAAATAATTGACTATCCAAAAATTACGAGCTGCCGGTTTTTTCTGGCTGGTGGCGATTTAATCGAGCTGCGAGACGCCGAACGACAAGTTTGCGAATGGGCAAAAACTGTCGGGTGTAGACGTGTGGAAATTGCAGGGCGTCCCGGCTGGGAACGCGCTTTGCGGGGATACGACAAAGCAGCCGTATGGCTATCAAAGGAGCTAACCGATGAGTAAAGGCGGCGGATCAAGACGCGAGGAAGTGCGGACCACATCGACGGATCGTGAGCCACCCGCATTTCAGAAACCATATCTGGAGCAAATTTTTTCTGGCGCTCAAGCTCTATACGAGAGCGATGTCCCAAATTATTTCCCGGAATCAACCGTAGTCGATTTTGCGCCGGAAACCGAACTTGCGCTTGAAGCCTCAACGAACCGCGCACTAAGCGGCAGCGAACTGCAGCGCATGGGGCGCGGCCAGATGGAGTCGACGCTGCGCGGAGACTACCTTGCCGCTGGTAATCCCTACATGGACGCGGCGTTCAACTCTGCCGCAAATCTCGTCACACCGCGCGTTGCGTCTCAATTCGCAGGAGCTGGTCGGTACGGATCTGGTGCGGCTACTGGAGAAATGACACGGCAGCTCGGCGACATCGCCGGGAACATGGCGTTCCAGAACTATCAGACAGAGCGCAATCGCCAAGTCCAAGCGATGAACCAAGCGCCTCAGTACGCGCAGATGGACTACCTCGACGCAAACACCCTGTCGCGCATCGGATCTGCGCGGGAAGCACAGGCCCAGTCGCAGCTACAGGACAGCATAAACCGGCACAATTTTGAGCAAACAAAAGAGGCGCAGAAACTCGGCACCTATTTGGGACTGGTCGGCGGTGGCTACGGTTTCGAGCAAACCGGTCAGGAGCCTATCTATTACAACCCGGTCGCGGGTGGTATCGGCGGCGCTCTCGCTGGTGCGCAGTTGGGCGACTATTTCGGAAGCCCCGGCATCGGCGCAGCGGCTGGTGGATTGTTAGGACTTTTGGGGTAAAGCAATGGCATTTGTTCAAAACCTTGGCGCGAAAATTAACCCATACACAAGTTACCTGCCGCGCGGGATGCAGCAGTCGGCGCAGCAACAGGCTGGGCGACAGTTTCTTGGCGGACTGGCTGCGCCATTCCTCGCAGCCGCTGGTCCGAGCCGGTATCCAATGCCGACAGTCGCTGGTCTGGCTGGAATAAATCCCGCGATCCAGTCTGCCCAAAATACACAGAACGTCGCGATGCAAAACGCGATGAATGCGCAGAAGTTGCAGACGTTGCAGAACCGGCAAAATTTATTAGCGCAAATTTCCGGCGGACAGCCAACACCGCGCCCTGCTGTAAACCTTGCGCCAAATGTAGCCGTGACGCCGACACAAAACCCCTATGGCGATTTTCAAGGAAACCCCGGTCAAACTCAAATGGTGCCGACAAGCACGGCGTTACCGGCTGCTATGGCAAGGGCGGGTGTTCCAGCGACGACGCCACCAATGGCACAGCCGGTCAATATGTTTCAAGCAGGAGCGCCAAATTATAAACAACTAGGTTTGCAGTTAATAGCAGCAGGAGATGCTGTGACTGGAAAAGCTCTTATGGATATGAGCAAAGGCACAACGGCAATGCAAAACGCCGCAGCCATTGGGCTAAGACCGGGGACGCCGGAGTACAATCAATATATGCAAAACGCAACGAACCCGGCAGCAAGATTCGAACCTAAATACTCAGTAAGATCGACGGACATAAACATGGATCTGATCAAGTCCATAAATGAGGGGATGGCTAAAGCAGGACAGACGAACAGGTTGCTCGAAACGCAAAAACGACTGTTTGAGTCTCAACCTGCCGAAGCGTTTGGACCCGGTTCTGAGCTTTTGCAAAACACAAAAGACCTTTTCAACGCATATGGATTTACCGGTCTTGCCAACCGACTTGGGGCAACGCCGGGATCAGAAGTGTCTAAAGTGCTTTCGGGTATCGCCACAGAAATAACCTTTGATACGACTGGCAAGTTGAAAGGCGCGATTTCCGAAAAGGAAATAGCACTGGCTGGACAGGTAGCGTCGAGAATTACTGACACCAAGAATGCTGCCCTGGCAAATATCGAAATACGTATGGCGATGAATGAGAAGGAAATGCAAATTTCCAAAGCAATAAATATGCGGATGAGAAGCCTGACGCCTAGCCAAAGGCAGCAATTGATTACAAGCGACCCTCAAGCGATCACGCTAATGGTCGAAGCGGAAAGCAAAAAAATCGACATCCTGCCGAAAATCGACGCGATCCTCAAAAAGTACACTCCAGTCGCTGCCAATTCGCAGGAGCCGATTGTTAAAAGAAGCGGCAATACTGGTTCAGGTGGTTGATCGATGGCTGACATTCAAATTCTTCCGGGTGTCACTGACGCACCACCGAACACCGACACGTATAGCCTTGGAAATATAAAAGGTGCGAACCCTTCTGCAGACTACGTTAAGGTCGGTGAAAATCAGTATCAGGTCTATTCGGGTCGCGTAGGAAAGATCGGTGATACCGCCGGGATGATGCAGAGTATCGCGTCAGGTGACCGTGCCGTCGAGTTTCCTGACCTGCCCGAGTTCAGCTCAACAATCGGTCTTGATACGACCGACATGGGGCCAAAGGGCAGCACATCGATGGGCGATGCAGCGCGTCGTCTGGCGGCATATACGACCGGCCTGACGCGCAAACAACAGGCGCAGATCATTAAAGGCATAGAGGGTGCCTCGATGTCGCGCGACAAGTTTGACAATCCAATGGTCAGGTATCGCGGCAAACGCTTTTATATCAATAAACCCGGCGCGACCGGCGCAGACCTGACTAACTTTTTTGCCACGGTCGGATCGTTCATGCCATTCGGGAAATTGGCGCGGATAGTACAGGGCGCAGTCGGCGGCGGTCGCGTAGCTGGTGTCGCGGCAATGAGCGGTGCCGGTATGCTCCAACAGGTCGTCCTCGATGAGACAGGACGCCAACTTGATGCGGAACAAAGCATTGATTTATTGCGGACGACGATTGCCGGTCTGGGTGCGGGTGGTGGCGAGTTTCTAGGACAGGCTTTAAGCCGCGCCCTGTCGAGCTACAAACTGGGCAATGAGGTGCGCCGTTTACTCGGCGGCGACCGTGCATTTGTAAACAAAGACGGCACCTTGTCTGATACAGCGCGGCAGACGATAAAGGCGATGGGCGTTGATGCCGACGCGGTACAGGCCGACATTGCCAAGCAAGTCCTCCAAGTTGCGAGAGGCGGCGGCACAAGAGAAACAAGAGAAAATATTGCTTCGGCCCTGCCGCTGGAAAGCGAGTTTGGCGTCACGTTGCGACAAGGTCAGCGCGTTGCGGGTGCTGATCCAACTGTCGCGCGAACAGAGGAACTATTACAGGCCGGAGACGATAAGGCGGCTGCTTTAATTCGTGGAGACGGCCCATTTCCAACTCCGGCGAGTGTCGAGGGGCAACGTCAAGCAGCGGTCGCAGCTTTGCGCGAAACGCAGGAAGAACTGAGCGGCGTACCTAATCCGGCGCAGCGCACACGCGGTGACGCACCTTCAAACGTCGAAAGCGGTTTTGATATAGCCAGTGATCTGGCGGTCGATTTGTCCCAGCGCCGTGCGGCGGCACAGGCTGCAGAAAAAGCGGCGTGGGAAGCTGCAAAGCCAAAAATGAACGGCGTCGAAATTTTAGCTGAAGGTTTCAAACAGCTACCCCGTAGTTTTCGAAAACGCTTTCAAGACAACGACCTGATCGGCGTGGTCGATAAAAGAGTGACGCCACGAGCCTTTGCACAACTAAAAGAATTTTCAACCCTGTACAAAACTCTGGGTGCCAATCCAACCGCGACCATGACGATGCGGCGTTTGGATAATTTTCGTCGCAAACTGAGCGCCGACATTAACAGCGCAGCAAAAAACAGAGAATTTCCCGATGATTACCGGGCGTTAGTCAGTATGAAGGGCGGTCTCGACGACTGGATGGATGACGTATTTTCGTCTGTCTTGATTAAAGGCGATGCAGAAGCGTTGAAAATGTTGAAACAGGCAAGAGGCATGAGCTACGTCTATCGCCAAGGATTTACCGCCAACAAAGTTATCGACGCTATTACGCGAGAGGGTCTTGATCCCGGCGACATTGTGCAAAAACTGGGGATGCTTTCGGACAAGGGTTTCCGCCCCGAAGCACTAAAAGTTGTTCGTCACATAAAAAATAATTTCGACGATGATGGCGTGAATGTGCCGCTAGACAAGCTACGCGCTCTGACGTTCATGCGTTTACACGATAAAGCTATCAAGCCTGTCGAACGCGGCGCTGAAACAGTTTTTCACATTCAAGGCAAAGGCGTCAGCAATAACATCAATTCCGTTCTATCGAAGAACAGGGAGTTCATGGAGGAATTGTTTACGCCTGACCAAATTAAAAAATTGCAGCGTTACGCAAAGATGATGCGGCGTGTCGATTACAAAGCGCCAAAAGACGTTGCAAACCCGTCCGGGTCAGCGACGTTTTTCCTCCGCGCATTGAAAACGATGATACCGTCTGCCGGTGGCGGTGCCGCTTCCGGCCTTGGCGGATTTATGCTCCCGGCAATATTTGGGATACAGGGCGTGGCGTCGACTTCGGTGTCTGCTGGTGCGGCAGCGGTTGGCACTGTTGGGGGGGCTTTCTTCACCCGGTGGGGCGTTGGCCGTATTCAGGACATTCTGAAAAATATGCGTCTGGGTAATGATCTGACGCGCAGACCACTAATCGACAAGCCCCTGAGTGCAACCGCACCAGCGGCGATCGGAGCTGACGTGTCACAAGTGCCGGTGACAGGAGCGGAAATAGAGGCGGCACGAGAAAAATTCCCGTCACTCGGCGCATTTTAGCAGGAGCAAAAATTGGTAACCGATATAAAAAACTGGTCGACAACGGCTGGTAACAATACCTCTTTGTCTGGCGTCTCGGCGGCTGAAGGCATGGCCCCGTCACTGGTCAATAATCTTATCCGGGGCGTGGCCTCAGATGTTCGCGAATGGTACGAGAACGCCGAATGGATCGACTTCGGCAACACGCCGACGCGAACAGCGGCAACCACTTTTACCGTGGCGACAGATCTGACTGCGCGGTATCACGCGAACCGGCGTATTCGAGCGACTGACAGCTCCACGCTCTACGGCACCATCGCCTCGTCAGCTTACAGCTCACCTAACACTACGGTCACTGTCACTCTCGACAGCGGGTCGCTATCCGCCTCTCTGACGGCTGTTGCGGTCGGCCCACCCGCTACCAATGATGCGCAGCCTCGTGGCCTTTTTGAGGTTGTCGACGCAGACATTCTCCGTGCAGATACGGCTGACGAGTTAACGGCTGGTTATTCAGCCGCAGCTCACGATGCAGGGACCAAGACCACCGGCACGTACACACCAGACGTTGATGATGGCAACTTCCAAGTGGCAATCAACGGTGGCGCTCACACGTTAGGCGTCCCGGCCAAGAATTGTACAATGGTTCTGCTGTATAAGAATAACGCCTCTGCCGGAACACTGACGACCAGCTCGTACACTTTGGTAGATGGAGACGACCTGACGACTACGAATGGGCATGAATTTTTCTTGTACATTACGCGGATAAATGACGGTTCGACCACGTTCTCGCTGCTGACCGTGAAGGCGCTGCAGTAAAATGCTTTTACCGGTCGTCCAAGCTGCACATGCGGGTCGGTCAGAAATTGTGCTGACCATTAGCAGTAATGTGAGTGAGTACCACATACTTACACAAGCACAATCAGCGGGATACAGTACGTCAGATACCACGGCAATTATCGTTAACGTAAATGCCGGGGTCACAGTCTCCGCGTCATCTGCCCCAGCCATGCGCACAGGTGCGCTTAACGCGGCCTCCAATTTGACGATTAACGTAGCGTCCGGCGCGGCAATCACTGGATTTACCGGGTCGACCGGCGGCACGAATGTTGCCGGGTCAGACGGGGGAGATGCCATCCTGTTCGAAATTTCGAGCGGGAGTGCCACGTATCTGGTGGATAATGACGGAACGATATCTGCCGGTGGCGGTGGCGGCGGCGGTGGCGGAAATGCCGGGGCTAGGGGGACAGGTCAAAACGACGGCAAGGGCGGCGTGACGTGTAATAACGGACAAAACACATTTGGATCAGCCGGATCAGCCGGAACAGCCGGTGTAGCCCAACCCGGATCAGCCGGATCAGCCGGTACTTACCCCGGTGGGGCGTCTGCGAGTTGCCCAATCACTGTTGCCGCCGGGGCTGGTGCAGCAGGAGGCGCTGCCGGAAAAGCTGTTGATTTCGGGGGACTGACCGTCAGCACCACCGGAAGCTCCGGCACATTCAATGGAGCGACAAGCTGATGTCTAAAGTTCTTATACCGTTCAGTGGCGGCGTCAATTCGACCTACGCGCTTTGGCGTTGGCTCACCGAAACCGATCACGACACGACGGCGATCTACGGGATCGAAAGCTGGGTCGGGTTAGATGACGGTGACAGTTGGAGAGTGTCGCGAGAGACGAGAGCGGTCGCTGCGATGGTCGATTGGCTGAAGACGAACTGCCGTGATTTTACATTTCAGCAAAAAGACGATTGGCCCGTCGTGGTAAATGACGAGCAGCCAATTCGTCAAGGTTTTACCGCCACCCGCAACTACGGCTTAGTGTCGGCGAGATATGAGGGCTACAGTAATATTATCGATGAACATAGCCCGGACATTTTCGTGCCGGGAATTAGTCTTGAAAATACGGCCACGGATTGTGAGCCTACGCTACGGCACCACTACCTGCGCGACGGAATGCAGGTCGTATACGCCGGGTCGCCGACGCTAGAGGCTCTGCCAGAGCCGTTCGATTATGACGCGATTGCCGGGACTCTGAAGGGTCGGTTCGAGCAGCTTGACGCAATTCCCGCTGACCTCCGCGCATTGATCGCGCCGAAGTCTGACGAGCCGTGGTCTGATGATTGGTACTCACATTTAGGGATGGGTTACGAGCGCGTTTACGGACAGTCTCATATGACCGGTGCGGAGCTTGATGCTGTGTTCGCAAAACACGGCAGCTACGGCCAGTGGCGCGGTGACGCTGATCCGGTGACGTATCAATATCGAGGCTTGTGGGCTTCAAAAATTGCGGAGCTTCTTCACATCGATAAGTCGGAGCCGCCGACATGAACGCCAAGCCATTTTTGCTTTTCTTCGGGGTCGTCATTTTGGCGGCTTTTTTTATGCGCAGTCCCCACGCGCACGATATCCACTGTGTCGAAAAAGATCAGGCGAAATTTTTCGAGCCGAGGGAAAACTGGCGCGGATACGGGATATCTGCCGGTGAAGACAGGCCACTAGCTCGGCTCAGTGTTTCAACCGACGGCATTTGGATGCTCACACTTTCGCCGCCGAAGATGAACGGCGCAGTCTGTGTCGTCTTGCTAGGCGAAAACTGGGAATGGATTACCCTTCGAGGTCAGCCAGTAACGGAAAAAAAGCATGACTCCTGACACGAAAATTGTCATCGACGCCGCCGCTCTCGGCACGGGATTTGGGTCATGGTTTGCGTTGCTACCAGACATCGCCGCAGCGTTCTCGATCATCTGGATTGCGATCAGGATCTGGGAAACTCAGACCGTCCGCAGGTGGACTGGTCGCGATTGATGGACGACGCGAAGCTCCTAATTAGTTTGGGTTCTACCCTCGCCAGTCTGGCAGGGGCGTTCATGGTCGTCCGGTATCAGGTGTCAAGTATTCTCGATACGCTAATAGACGTGGAAAAAAGGCTTCGCGCGATGGATACCCGCATTGATAAGGCCGAGCTGACCGACCAACGAGTTTCAATTTTGGCGGGGATGCTATCCCCTGCAGAGAGAGACAAAAGTGCCAGAGAGACGGCAAAAATATTAGCCGAGATAGAGCGTCTGCGCGTAGACGTGGATCACCAGATGTCGATCCATAATGGACGTCATCCCGATATTAAATGAAGCAAACAAAAAAGGGCCACTTCGCGGAGTTGGCGGCGGCGGCAATCTTGACGAAAAATAATTACGACGTTTTTCATCCGCTACAAGGGCATGGGCCGGTCGACCTTATAGCAGTCAAGGACGGCGAAATAATTCTCCTCGACATCAAAACGAACGCAAAACGCGTTAACGCTGGGCGCGTCACACCAAGCAGAATTACGCGGCAGCGATCTGACAAGCAAAAGCGGATGGGTGTCCGAATTGCCTACTACGACATCGAGGTGCAGGAGCTGCACATCACAGACCATGAAAAGCATTGTCAAGATGCGCAGCCGTTAGTGCTGACGTAAAATTTGAACATGAAAAACGACGTAATTTTATCCAAAGACATCGACGCGATGGCGCGAACGATTTGGGGCGAGGCGCGAGGCGAAACCGTAGACGGTCGTCTGGCAGTTGCGCATGTCATCAAGAACAGAGCTGATCGCGGCGGCTGGTGGGGCAACACCATTCACGAGGTCTGTCATAAGCCGTGGCAGTTCTCATGCTGGAACGAGAACGATCCAAATCGATACAAAATGCTGCGGCTCGACGCAGACAATGAAATGTTCGTCGAGTGCATCTGGACGGCCCTATCGGTCACCCTTGGTAAGCACGAGGACAACACGAGCGGCTCTTGTCATTACCATGTGGTTGGCCTGACGCCGGATTGGTCCGAGGGTAAAATCGGCGTTGGCCGTATCGGCCACCATGAATTTTTCAACGATATAGATTGATCGACCATGCTGGGAATTGCTGACAGCGTCATAGGCGTAGCCGGGAAGGTCTTGGACAAGTTCGTCGAGGACAAGGATCTTAAAACAAAACTAGAGGCCGAGCTGAAACAGCAGGTCATCAGTCTTGACCTCGCTCAGGCTCAAGCCAATATCGAGAGCGCGAAACACTCCAGCGTGTTCGTCGCCGGGGCTAGACCCTCGATCATGTGGATTTGTGCCTTCGCATTGGGGTGGCAATTTATCGGCCATCCTATCGTCGAGTGGGGCGTGATGATCTGGTCACCCGGAACACCAATACCGCAGATAAATTCTGAGGGGCTGATGACCCTGACCCTGTCGCTACTCGGCCTTGGCGGAATGCGCACGGCTGAGAAGTGGAAGGGTGTCGCGAGGAACAACATGAATGCCCAAGCGCCGCGTCGATAAGCGAACGCGGATCGATAGTCCGCCACAAAAATTTTGCACGGCCTGTCTCGCCGAGCTGCCGGATATGTTTTGGGCACCTCTTGGCGACGGGAGTGTCATTCATTACGGAGGTTATTATGCCGACCGTTGTTTCCGTAAATTGCACCATAAAGATTCGGTGCAAAAATAACCGCACCCACGATGATTGCGAAAACAACGCTAATCCGGTGCAATCTTGTGGTGCAAAAAATACTGAAACCCTTGCCTCATAAGGCTTACAGGATGAACAAAGAAAGATCATCAATCTTGCCATATCGACCCCTACGCAGTTGCATTAACCGACTGAAAACAAAAGTCGAATCAGTTTTTGACTGCCTAAAAGCTCGTCTAAGAGCCTTCCCAAACATTCCCAAACTATTCCGCAGTTTTCTGCGCTTTTCCGTACTTGCCCCGTATTCGTGGTGCAAAACTATGGTGCAAAAAATGGTGCAAAAATGTCGATAGGTACAAGATTAACTCTTGTACCTAGTTGCCAATGCGACTACATATAATGCGTAAACGCAACACAGCCACAAGGAGACGACCAGATGGCAAACTTCAAAGAAGTAAACAAGGCAATCGCAGCGAACACCGACCTAGACATCCAAGCCCGGCGCGGAGACGGTTACGTCTATTTCGATGGTGACGATGGTTGGGACAAAATCCCGTCGATTTATGTTCACCCGGTGAATACTGATACCGACGTAATGATCGAGCTGTGTCTGCGCTTAGTCACAGGAGGTAACAAATGATCGACATCATCGTCATCATCGCCGAGTTGGTCGGCATCCTGTTTTAAAAACAAAGAGAGCCGGGGAATGACCCCCGGCCCTCGAACACTTAGCCACAAGTGTAACCCCCGGCGCTGACGCGCAGAAGGAGAATTAGAAATGGCCCAGAAAAAGAGCAAAGTCCACAAGTTTCCACTGGTAGGTAAAAAGTACCGCACGTCCTACTACGACGAGTCTGGCAAACGCCAGTACATCAGCCACGCCGATGAACACGAGCTGATGCGCATCAAGAACGTTGCGCAGGAAGAGGTCGCGGAAGGTCGCCACACCAGCGCCAAAGAGGCCGGAACACTGACCGAGGTGTATCTCGATTATTACGAAAACAGGAAGAAGCAGGACGGCTTAACGAGAAGTTATGTCGACAATATCGAACGTCACTGGCGGCTTTGCCTGTCGGAGCTGCAGGTCGACGGACGGCTGATTGCCAAGAAAAACATCAAGGAGTTTTGCAAGAAAAAATTGCTCGTGGCCGTTGGTGAGGAGATCGCCGCTTTTCAAAAATCGAAGGGCAACACAAAACGCTACGCCGGTGCGATCTTCACCACGTTCCAGTCGATCATCACCTATGCAATCAGCAACGAAAAGTGCGCCCCGGTCGGTCGCGAAATCTGGAGATCGGCAGAAGTAAAATGGAAGCATCGCAAAGACAACACAGTTCGAATCCCGCCGCTCAACAATGTGCGTCGTCTGATCGAGGCTGCAGATCTTTGGGACCACGAAGGACGGCAGGACAGGCTGCGCTGCGAACACCACCGAACGACAAACACTATCGATCTCGGCGATGCAGAGCGGCGTCGACGGCACTACGAGCGCACGGGTTACAAGCCCACGCCTTACGGCCTGATTTTTCGCTGCCTTTCCCAGATCGGTTGCCGCCCGTCTGAGCTGCGCGGTCTGACACTGTCCAATACGGATGACTTGGGTTTGCCGCAGGGTTTGATGCTGCATAGCAACAACCCCGGAGTGCGCCTGTCGCAAAGCGTCGACCGACACGGTCAGATTGGTGAACTCAAAACATCGAACTCGTATCGCTTTGTGCCGATTGGGCCTGACCTCGCGCAACGTCTGCGGCAGCATGTTGAGGACAACAACATACAGTGCGGTGAGCTGCTTTTTTCAACGGCTACTGGCAAACCTCTGAACAGTGAACCGTGGCGGATTCGCCTTCACCAAATTTGCAATTGGCATGACATTGCGTGGCCGGAAGCCCTGTACACGCTGCGTCATGTCTGCGCCTCGATGTGGATAAAGCAGGGGCGAAACATTAAGTGGATTTCCGTCCGCATGGGTCATCAGACGGCGGCATTCACGCTCGATACTTACGGCCACCTCTGGGACGAGGATGAAGAGGACGCGGCAGCAGCGGTAGATACCGAAAACATGCTGTACGGCTCTGCGGTAGCCGCTGAGTAGAAACAGTAAGGCCGGGGTATGATCTAACATCCCCGGCCTTACTTTCGCATCCTGATCGCTCTCAGGTCGTCGTTTTAGTCCCACCGTGCCTTTAAATTTGCGTTAACGCGGCTCTGCAGATTTTCTCTAGTAATTTTTGTCCGGGGCAGCGTAAGAGGACGGGTGCGCATCTCGCCGCCATTTTTAGTCGACCTAGCCTTGCTGCCCCACATGACTTTTTTCAGCCCCATTTATAATCTGCTTGTCGCACGGATCTGATGTTGCAGGAGTCGCCGCTGCGTCTCCGCTGACAATCCACCCGGCGTGTCGACGCACACCCGTTTGAACGGCCTTTTATGTTTTCGCCAGTTAATTTTGATTTTCATTATCCATTCCTCTCAATCTCAAGTTTCGATATCCCGGCCCCAGCTCGACCTCGCCAATTGCTCTGAGCTTCTCACAGATCTGGGCAATGTTCTGGCGGCTGCACCGCATCCGGTCAGCCAACTGCTGCATCGTGGGCGCACGGTTAAAGTGCGCATGAATGTCGGCAATGTGGTCGACGACCTGCTGCTGCCGGTCGGTCAGCTCACGCGCCGAGCCGCATCCTCTGCCGTCAGTTTGCTCATTTGCCATCGCTTCACCTCGCCGAGGTTTGTGACGAGCGGGGCCGTTTTGCCCTGCCCCAATTTCCAGAGACGCAGACCGACATCCCGAAGTCGACCGACGCGCTTGTCTCGCGCAGTGCCGGGTTTATCGCTTGGGAAAATTATGTCGCCAAGCTGCCGCAGGGAGACAATTTCAAGATCGTTTGAATCCTGTGACATATTGTTCGTACTCCTTCCTTCTCTTGTAAATTGTGTTCATGTGGGACGGCGTCACGTCGTACCGGAGGTCTTGCTGCGTCGACCAGTCGCCGTAACTCAACGGCAATTCCCACGCGCCGCAGCGTTTTTTAGAACGGTATTTCATCATCCATGCCCCCAGCCGGTGCCGGGGCCGCGCCACCCTTAGCCGACTTTGCCCAAGTGAAATTATCCGCATCGACGTTGAGATACGTTTTATCGCCGACCTCACGCACACGCAGAGAACCGGTGACCATCACCTGTGTCCCTTTCTTTAGCTCGTCGAGCATGAAGGCACGTTTGTCCGAATAGAAAGCGAGGCACGAATACCAGACCGGTGCCGCGTCTTTTGAATACTCGGCGTTGACGGCCACACGGAAACTAAGTTTATCGCGGTCGCCCATTTTCTTGACTTCGGCATCGCCACCAAGGCGTCCCGAAAAAGTGATTTGATTGACATCAGCCATTTTAATTCTCCTCTAATGTTTTGGCTTGGTAAGAAAAAAGTTTCGTTACGAGGTCGGTTTCGTCCGATGACGCGGCGACATTTTTTCGCCACATCTGAAACTCAGACCGCAGTTTCTCGACACTGGTTGCCGCGAGAGCTTGGATCGCACCCTGCTTGACGGCAGCGGTCTGATCATCTGCTGCGATCTCGGCAGCAGTCATCAAGTCCTGCGGCGTTTGCGCAATCTGCGGTGCAGCCTTGGCCGGTGCGGGTGTCGCCGGGGCTAGTGCCTGAGCTGGTGGCGGCGAGGCCGCAAAAGTCTCGTCTTCGTTCTCGGAGTAGATCGTGCCGTGGATCAGCACCGCCTTGAGAACAGCTCTGTCGACGGCGCGTTTTTCTGCCATCGCGACCGGGTAAGCATTCTTGCAGTTTGCCGGAGACGCCTCGCCGAAGGTAATGATCTTGCGATCACCGGCCTCGACCTCGCAGCGCACAACCGCGCTTTTCTCACGCACGTCGCAGAGATCAAGGCTCACGATCTCGACGTTATTGTTTGCCGCTATCAGTTCGATGTACCGGTGGTACATGACCCAAGTGCCGTGACAGTCCCACACTGTGTCGCGCGGATTAACGCCTGTCGGCAACAGGTCTCGCAGCATTTTCAAGTCGTCGACGTTTGCTTTTTTATTTTGTGCCATGTTTTTTCCTCATGTGTGTATCCATGCGTTGATCGCTTGATCCCAACGCCGCTTGGCATCACCCAAAACGTCCGGGTCTTCGTTCCAATAGATGTCGTCAAAATTAGCCGGGTGACGCCGCAGCAATTGCTGCAAACCCTTTTCTTGGTCGTCTGCCTTTTCAAGATCCAGCAGCGCCTCGTGCCGCTCTAATAGCCGAGCCATCAAGTTCGCCTCTGCCGCTTCCAGCTCAAAATTGTTGAGCGCATATTTCCGCGCGTTCAGACTGTTTGCAGAAACGATGTAAACGGGACCGCCGAACGCAGCGTGATAAACGGTCGCCTGTCGCGTCCAGTTATTGATGGGCGCTGATGGATTGCTCGATGTTCGCCATGTTGTTTCGCCGTTCTTGTTCGTGGCTTGGCGCGGCCACTTTGTTTTCAGCTCGATGATAATTCCGTTTTCCAGAATAAAGTCGGCGTAACCGGTGATCGGAACGGGTGCCCATGCCGGATGCCAATGGGCATATTTTTCAAGTGAGACGACGGGGCTATCGAAAGCATCAATTTGCTCCATTGCGTTGACGACAACTGCCTCAATCTCGTCAGCATATTTGTCGCGCCGGACAGCGTCGTCGTCCCAGACCACGGTATCGCGCATAAAACGTTGAGCTGCCTCGACGGCTTGGTCGACAGATGCCGCCATTTGCACCTCTTCGCCGCGCCCCATCTCTGCGCCCTGACCGGCATAGATCATGTCAAGGGCATGGTTAACCGCACTGCCGCCCATCATCCTCAAATTGGGGTTTTGAGCGCGGCGTTCCTCTGGAGTGTGCAGTACGTACTGGTAGATCCAGCGCGACATTGGCTGATTAAGCTGGGACGGCGAAGTGTGGTCGAGTTGCACATTAGACCATGCGCTTGGGCAGTCCTGCACCAGTTCTACGCTCATTGTCTACTCGCAACACATTGACCAAAAAAAAGCACCATTGAATCAGACCTCTTCGTATTCGAGTTTTGTGGTATCCATCGCTGTCGGAGAGATGCAGCAGTAGATCGGAAATGCTTGAACTATCTCGTCTTTTTCAAACACCAGCGGTTGCTGATCGTCCGGTAGTTGTCCGCGCATCCGCGCGTCTTTTTGCAGGTTGATCGAACTTAATCCAAACAGTTTAAATCGGTCTGCCGCGCGACCAAGATGCCCAAAATAGGGCTGACCAGATTTGTGGCTCACCACACACAGGATTGTCGAAAATGGCTCAGATGTGCCGATTGTTTCTGCCAATTTGTTGACCGGCATGGAATCAAGTTTGATGGCTCGGTCGGTCTGAAAAAACCAACGATATCCGCCAAAGCCGGAGGGGTTTGTTTCCGCCGTTACGACGACCATAGATGTCGGCGAGTGCAACTGGCTACCCGATGCCCCGGCATAACGATCCTGCGAAAAACCCGGCGGCAAAATCTGATACTTCGGCTTAAAAGAGACATATCCGTAGATGGGAAATCGCGTAGTTCTCGACAACCCGTCAACGGACGCGGCCAGATCGGGGTGGGCGTCCAGCAGACTGGAAATTGTCTCGTAAGATGGCCCCTGCGCCTCATCGACCTGCTTGACATAGCGCGTCACGGTCGACTGCGACAACCCGGCAGCTTCGGCAATGTCCTTCCAAGACAGGCCAGAGGTGACCTTAAACCGGTTCAAACATTCTCTGATGTGGGAGCTTTTGTGCATGGTTGTTCTATTGTCGTACATCTGCGCCTCTTCCTCAATAACAAATTGTCAAGTTGCGTAGTCGCATCAAACTGAATTAACGTGGTGCGTATGTCAAACAAATTATTCATAGACGAACTTCGAGGGCGATACAGCATCGCCGACCTCAATCGTGAAAGCGGTGTTGCAAGGTCGACAATCTGGCGTTGGGAGCAAGGCATCCACAAACCAAATGTGCGGACGCTGGAACGCATTGAGGGTGCCGCGCGGCGGCTGGAGAGCCGCAGTAATGGGTAAGTTTTCCCGCGATAAGGGTGCGCGGAACGAGCGCAAACTGGTCAATTTAATCCAATCGCACGGCATCGATGCCAAGCGTGTCCCGTTGTCGGGAGCTGCCGATGGTTTCAAAGGCGACATTCTTATGGGGCAGTGGACTATCGAGGCCAAGCTCAGGGCGGACGGCTTCAAACAAATTTACGACTGGATCGACGGGGATTCGGATTTCCTCGTAATCGGTCGAGATCGCAGCCCACCATTGGCCGTATTGGATCTGCGTGACCTGCTTGACATTTTGGCTGGTCGGCACACCAAGACCATCGATCAGATCAGATTACATCAGGCCAAGTGGGGCGACTGATGCAGATCATGCTGACCCCGAACGAGCAAATGTTAGCCGCGATGGTTGGGCAGTCGCGATACACGTCGTCAAGGCTACGCGGTTATGACAGCAGCGGCCAAGACGGTGTCGGAGATCCGGGTCGCCGCGACCAACATGCTGCAGGGGCAGAGATTGCAGTTGCGAAGGCGCTCAACACCTATTGGCCGCCGAGCTGGGATGTCGGCAAGAACGCGCCGGATATCCCCCCGGATCTGCAGGTACGCTGGACGACGCACCATGCTGGAAAACTCATACTGCGCCCCGGAGACGTTGCTGGGAGATATATCCTAGTGATTGGTCAAACGCCGGAGTTTGAGGTGATCGGGTGGTTATCGCGTGAAATGGCGATGATCGACGATTTCCTGACCGACTTTGGTCAGCCGGATCGCCCCAAATGCTACGCCGTCCCCCGAGTTGCGCTGCGGCCAATCGCTGATCTTGATCTGGCAGACGGCTGATGCGGTGCCTTGTTTGCCACGATACCGGACAGATCGAGCGCGAGACCCGCGTCATTACAGATCAGGTGCGAGTGCAGCGCATCTTCGACTGGGGCGAGGACTGGTGCTTTGAGGACCGCGAGATCGAGATCGGTGGCATTGACGCCTGTCCGAGCTGCACACGCATCGCTGAGATCGAGTGGCGGCTGCAATGAGCATCGAACTGATCAGTCAGGCACTAAATGAAAGCACCGCAGACGGGGTAACCAAACTCGTCCTAATTGGTCTGTGCAATCACGCAAATTCCGATGGCCTGTGTTGGCCGAGCGTTTCCCGTCTGGCGACATATGGGAATTGTTCCGAGCGGACTGTGCAGCGTTGCTTGGCAAAATTAGTGGCGTCAGGTGAGGTCGCGGTCATCCGAAAAGGGGGCGGTCGGAGTGCCACGCATTATCAAATTATGTTGCAGGAACGCACTGATTTGAGGGGTGACATAGGTGTCACCGGTGACAAGGGTGTCACCCCAGAGGTGACAAGGGTGTCACCCCACCCCCGACACAGGTGTCACCCTAACCGTAATATAACCGTCAATGAACCGTCATTAAGTAATACATCAAAAAATCAGTTTGATGATTTCTGGCAGCAGTACCCGCGACGTGTCGGAAAAGGATCTGCACGGAAGCAATTCGACAAAGCACTCAAGCTCGTCCCATTCGACGAGCTGATGGCGGGGCTGGTTCGATTGAACGCGAACCTGCCAAGCGATCAGAAATTTATACCGCACCCCAGCACATGGCTATCACAGGAGCGATGGACAGATGAACCAGCTCGTCATTCGAAGCAATCCACAGATACCGGAGCGGGAGGAAATCAGTTCCTCGCTGTCTTCAGTCGGCTGCAGTCTGAAGGAAAAAATCAGCAGTGATTTTCAGTTTGTTGGATACGAAGGCGTCAATAAGCTAACCGAGCCGCAGCTACATGCGCTCAGGCAGTCTGTGGAGGCGCACATGGCACCGGCAGATGATGACGATGTCTACAAGGCTCTGCTCAAGGTCAAGCTCCTGACGGCATCGAGGAAGCAGTCTGACGGCGAAATGGAAATGCAGCTCAGGACATACGCGAATGAATTGAGGCGGTTTCCTGCAGACGCCACTCTGAAGGCACTCGACCGGATTGCAGACGATCACGAGTTTTTCCCGTCTTGGCGAGAGATCCTCATCCGGGTCGAGTTTTTCTGCCGCAGACGCCAAACGCTCATTGCAGAGATAGATCGCGCCTTGCACAGCAAACGACGGGCACAGTTGATTGCTGCATCCTGATACCATGATCGACTTGCTTGAAGAGGCGCACCGCACGTTGCGCCGGTTGCCGTGGGCTGGTCCGAAGAAAAAGCAGACATTCTGGCCGGAGGTGGTGCATGACCGGAAAGAAGCATATGGCTGGGACGATGCCGTTCTCAGACTGGGGCCACCGTCTGGTGACAGGATCGACCGGCTGGATGCTCTGCTGGAATGCTCTCTATCGCTCTCAGAGCGGTCGAGAGTGACGATCTGGGGTGTGGCTGGTAGGGCTAGTTATCGCAGTGTTGCGTCGCTCATTGGTGAGCCTCCTAGCGCGGTTAAGAAGAGGCATTCAAAAGCAGTGGCGGATATGATTCTTGCATGGAACAGACTGGCGACGAAGCCCAGAATACCGGGGTAAATTGTCAAGTTGCACATGTTGCGTAAAGTGGGTCATCCTGAGCTAAGATCAGCGGTAGTGCATGTCGATGGTCTGTTCTCTCCCTGTTGAGTTGAAACTCCCCGGTCTTTGTGGCCGGGGTTTTTTCTTGGAGGCAATGTGTCCACAGATGACGACGGCTGGTTCAGCATCACCATCGATGACGAGGAAAAACATCCGCGCGTAATTCTGACGGCAGGAGGGTTTCCTGACGAGGAAGTGGCGATGTGGTTCGTCGAGGAGCTGGAGGATTTTATGCAGTATTTGGTGAGCAAAGACTATTCCGAGAGCGAGAGGATCGACCTCAAGACACACAGCGGCACTGACACGATTAACTAGCGGTTTGAAATGGTATCAAACGATAAGGACGACAACGCGTTAGATAAGGCTTCGCCGAAACGCGGTAGACCGAAGAAGACGCCGCCGATGCGTTTGAAGGAGACGTTTCAAATGCACGGCCAAGAGGCGCTGACGCGGCTGCTGCAGCTCATGCGCCAGAGCGAGGATGCGCGGGTCACTCTTGCTGCGACGCAGGAGATCCTCAATCGAGGCTACGGACGGCCCTCACAGGCCGTAGAAGTGACGCAGAACTTCCACGAAGACGTCATCGATCAGCTCAGGATGGTGCAGGACAGGACGCTGGAGGCAGCGCGAAACGCGGCAGAGGCGGCGGCGGTCGCCGAAGATGATCAGCGACAGTCCGAGATCCTTGATGTGGTGCAAAACGATGGTGCAACTATCATAGAAATGTCAGCAGTATCAAAGGGTTAGGTGGGAAAATGGCAAGATGATAAGTCTCGCCGTATCCCAGAAACCGCAGATTTCTGCCAGAATTGAAGTGACCACCCCCCTGCACCAGATCGGCAAGGGGTGGCGTTGACTGTAACAGTCCCAACACCTCCCCGCCGTTTCAAAATTTCAAAACCCGGCTACGTCGACAACGGAAAAATTTTTTTCGGGGAACACATCGAGGTCGATGGACGCCCCTGCGTCGAGCTGCAGCGGCCTGACCTTGCCGAGCATTGGATCGCTGCAGGTTGGGAGCCGACCGCGCGTCAATCGCTGCCGAGCGTCGTTTTAGACTTCGACTGGGTACGCCAAATTTTTTCTGGGAAAGTAAATGACTGAGCTGAACGATCTCGGCAAGGGTCTGGCGTTTCTGCGCGAGAACCCGATTGCCTTCGTCGAGCTGATGGATGCGACCCCGGAGCAATGGCAGCGCGAGGCGTTTGAGGCGCTGCAGACGAATAACCGCATAAGCATTCGTTCCGGTCACGGCATCGGCAAGACTGCCTTTCTGAGCTGGGTCACGTTGTGGCAGCTCTTGACGCACTACCCGACGAAGGTTGCCTGTACTGCGAACACCTCTGCCCAGCTCTATGACGTGTTGTGGGCCGAGGTTAGCAAATGGCATCGGCGTTTGCCGAAGCAGTTCCAAGAGCTGCTGGAGATCAAGTCGGATCGCATCGAGTTGCGCGGTGCGGCGAATGAGAGTTTTGCGGTGGCGAAGGTCTCCCGGCGGGAAAACCCGGAGGCGCTGCAAGGACTGCACTCGGAGAACCTGCTGTTCGTGATCGACGAGGCGTCAGGCATCGACAACGTGGTCTTTGAGGTCGCGGAGGGGTCGATGTCCACGCCACATGCGCGAACGATCCTGTGCGGCAACCCCACGCGTTCTGAGGGGTATTTCTACGAGACGCACACGAAGATGCGTCACCGCTGGAAGACCATGAAGGTTCCGAGCTGGTCCAGCTCACAGGTCAGCGACGAGTTCGTCGAGGACATGAAAATAAAATACGGCGAAGAGTCGAACGTGTTCCGCGTTCGTGTTGCGGCTGATTTTCCAGAGGCTGATGACGATGCAGTCATGGCGCTTTGGAAGGTCGAGGCATCGGTCGACCGGGACGTTGAGGCGACTGGGGCTGTTATCTGGGGTCTCGATGTATCGCGCACCGGCAAGGATCGATGCGCACTAGCCAAACGTCACGGCAATACCCTGCTGGAGCCGATCAAGTCATGGCAGCGGCCTGACCTGATGGTGACGG
>UEXN01000893.1_pt1 | contig 26428 bp, 12 predicted proteins | sample 1796711 | NCBI WGS metagenome assembly UEXN01 (sample SAMEA4772470, study PRJEB27181) | metagenome | reverse complement strand
ACTATAATAGGCTTCATTATAGATCCAGTTTAAGCTTGAATGATAAATCTTGTGATTCTTTCTTGAGCACAGGGTTGGCGAGAGTTGCGACTCCAATAAGCTTCTTGTCGTCGTCGTAGATAGCAACGCGCGAGATATAGACTTGTCTCTCAAAGGGGGCGTCAAAGCCTGTGTAGCTGGAAGAGACGGTGTTTTTAATTGTGACGGCATCGTTTTCCAAATAGACATTGGAAGATGTAACTTGTAATCTATTTTGCCCATAGTCCAAGAACGTTGGGTTGTTAGAGTAGTTTACTTCACCTCTATGGGCGTGGGCAAACATTGTTAGAACCTGGGTCTCTGTGTGTCCTTTAAAGGAAAGATCGAATGAGGCAGATGTCGTGCAGTTTATGCCGTCGTTTGCGCCGCAGGCAAATCTTGTCCACGAACCTGTTGTGGATGAATCAAAACCATAACTCACGCCGTCAGTAAGATCCCAACTGCCTGTTAGTAGTAGGAAGCCTTCTTCGTACATCGCTACACCTGCTACTGAACCTGAACCGGTTGAGCCTTCTGGTCCGACTTGGATTAATTCTCCATTGTATTTTGTGTCTTTTAGTTCTCCGACCAAGGAGCCGGTGATGTAGAACTTGAGCGAGAGGCTGCCCGGCTTAATCCGAGATCCGTAAAAGATCTTTGGAACAGAGATCAGATTTATGTCTTGTTCATCTTTGTTCCAGTTTGAACTAGAAACAAAGTAGTGCGGAGAGCGCGTGCCGTAAAAGTTAAGAGAGTTTCGTAGAGAATAGTAGTGAGGATAATTTGTGCTGTAGACATTGGTGGCTGGCTGTGATTTTCCTCCTGCTGTGAGCATCAATTCTCTTGTTATGGATGCCGACATCACATAAGACGAGCCTGTAAGCACAGAGCCTATGCTCATTCTGGCATAATCGTCTGAGACTTCTTGAATGCCGCCAGTCCTATTACCAGTGACACTATCTATGGACAATGTTCTAGAATTTGGTTTCAAGAACTGTTTGTTGCCAGCCTTAAAGACATAAGGAATTATTGGGGCATTTGTGCCGGCAAATGTAAGATCGTCTTCTGTTCTTTGTCCAGTAAATGTCGAAGGCGGGAATGTCGTGCTTCCGCTTTTATCGACATTATACTCAAATAAACTCAATCCGCCAGAAGCCGACAAGATGTCGGTTCCGTTAAAACCGCCCGCTTCTATTGGTCTATGATCATAGTAAACTGAAGATGAATAAACCAAGAAACTGCTATGAGGATAAGCCCTCATAGCATTTCTTATTACATCGCTGCGTCCGAACTTCTTGAGGGACATCTCGCCCTCCTTAGTAGTCCAGCCTGACGCGGAGAGTTAGTTCGTTTGTCGGGTCCTTCTTTAGAGGCTCAGACAATTTGGCGACAGCCAGGAGTTCATTCTGTGAATTGTAAAGACCGATTGTTGTGATGTAGGAGACAGGGGGGTTGTCTCTGTTCTGGTTCTTTACGCGGATTGCGCTTGAGTTTAAGTAAGTCGGGTTACTTGAGTAGTTAAACTTGTTGTGTGAAGCGCGGCAGAAGTAAACAGAAGAGTTGATCTCAGTTGTGTTGTTAAACTGGAGATTCTGTAGTCTGTGGCGTAGAGCATCGGCAGAGCCAGAGATAGAGCCAGAAACCAATTGCTGGTCAAATGTCCTGGCTGTCGCGGACTGACTAAAGAAGTCAGTTGTTCCTGCCCAGATGGAACTGGTAAGGACCATGACGCCTGCTTGATAAAACACGATGCCGCCAACACCATCCGAGCCAGTAAGAATGCCGTAGTCGCCGCCGTCTGTGTTTAGGGTTCCGCCGTTGTTTGAGGCTTCATTATCAACAAAGGTTTTAGTGCCAGAGAAAGGATCAGCCCAGGATGCTGTGCCAACTGTTAGGCTCATGGAGCCCTTTTTGATTTGGTCCTTAGTGAGTAGGCGAGAAAGGTTGACGAAAACAACTTCTCTCATAACGTCTGCTGCGCTCTCATCTAATTGTAAATCAGACTCAAAAAGGCGAACGCGGTTTGCGGAACCAGTGTAGCCAAGTAGGACCTGGGAGAACTGGTTGTACATGTTGATTTTCTTCTTTTCCTGAACTGCGCTAGTTGAGCCAGAAAGCGGAGAACTTTCGTCAAAACCAACAGAGATGTCGAAGATGTGGTTGGCTGAAGAACTTAGGTAAGGATAGTCGTAAACAGACTGAAACATGCCGTGTGAGTAATTCTTGATGTTGTCGTCGTTCGGGAATGTCCCGTAAGTTCCACTAACGATTGTTCCTGTTAGTGGAATGACTTCGTGAAGTAGCGTCTTTGTTGTTGCTACGTCTGTGTTGGGGTTTATAACTTCATAGTTGATAGGCATTTAGTTCTCCGATTAAGCCTGTTGTCTTACGATTCTGACTGGCAACTGAATTGAGGCGCCTGTAGTCAAACCTTGGACGTAGATTGTGGTGTCGATGTAATCATAGGTTCCGGCTGTGAAGCCTAGAGTAGCGGCAGCAACACCAGTTCTGCCGTAGAGTGTGTAGTAACTTGGTGATGCTGAGCCTTGTGCGTTAATTTCTGTGCTGGGTGTGAAAGACATAGCAGTCATTCCGCCGCGAGGACCACCGAGTTGTGATAGGTTTGCGCCGGTTGCATCGCCGCTAGTGTCGGTTGTATACTGAAGCACTAGGTTTTCAAGACCATCGGCAACCGCAGTCACGTAGTTGTCCATGAATTGTGTTGCAGAGACAGCTTTCTTTCTAGCGAATGCTGTTAGGGTGATGTTTCTAGAGCCGTTAGTGTTGTTGGCGAAGCTCTGATCTTGTCTTGGTTGCACGGAGATCAAACTGGAAACAAATCTGCTGTCGAATTTGACGTTGAATTGTAGGTCTAGCAAATTGGTGCTAATGACCATGTTGTCTCTGTTTTCTCTTGTGGGCTGTCTATCAGCCGAGTTTATTCCAGACTCGATAATAACCTGGGCACCGGGGGTCAGGGTGTCTGGCTCAAGCACTTTTGACGCGCCGATGGCGGCATCTTTAGCGAGAGTGTTGTAGGTCGCTTTGTTGGCAGCTAGTAGGATGATGTTGTTGTGCTTGAGCACAGAATCTATTCCAGATTTCTGGTTAAGCTCAAGGACCGGCATGAAAACCAAATCAGTTCTAGTGATGCTCAACAGTCCGTATTTGATAGAAGATGCCTGTTTTGTGGCTGCTTCCATAACCGGAGACTGTAGAATCTCAAGGTCGTAGTAGGCGGAACCGGAGGGGTGGTTTGCATTGTAAAGCGAGTAATCAATCTCGTCATCGCCGAGGGCGAACTTTACAATTTTAAATTCTCCCTCAGCCATCCTCTTTCTGCCTACATCTGTTAGCACGGCGTCAAGAATGATGTCGCCTGAGTTATCTAAAAATCCCATTTATTTTCCTCTCTCCTCGTAAATAGTAGTTTATTTTTTTTATTGCTCTCAACCCTTACTATCATTAAACTTGATGTTGAGGTCGATTTTCTTTCCTGTTTTCTTCGATGTTAACCGAAGCTTGAATGTCTTCCCCCAGATCCTATCTTCTGCCGTTCCGAGTCCAAATTTCCCTACTTGACTAAATGCTGAGTCTGAGAAGTCAGCGTCATTTGATTGTATTAGTAGGTGCTGAATGTTGGGGACGACATTAAATAGTTTCTTGAAAGACATTAGCGGCTCTGAGATGTTATCTGTAACTAAATCTTCCGCTGTTAATTGATTGAAGTTGCCGTAAACGTAGCCACCATCGTTGATTAGTTCAGCCTCAAAGATTGGGGTAAACTCTCCTGCTATGCCGTTTTCGTTGATGGCACGGAAGGTGTAGTAGTATTTTTGATTTGGGCGCACTCGTTCCATAAACATAGCGTCTAACTTGATGCGCCCTTGCTTCAAGATTCTCAAATCTATTGACTTTCGGAGATTATTCTCAAAGTCTTGGTAAGATGTCGGCATTCTTGATAAGCGATAGACCTCAAAGGTTTCAGCCATAGAGACTGATTCGCTCTGGGTAAAGTCATCTTCTGCTAAGTCGTTGGCTGCTAAATAGTCAGCTTTATTCTGGTCGTCCTGTGGTGTTAGGGCAACCGGATAGGGCACTGTGTTTGGTGAGAACGTGTCGTAGGACAAAAAGAACGCCAACCTATTGCTTTGATCTTTAATGTGATGGGGAGTTGCTATCAGATCGTTTGGTGGGTTGTCCAAAATCTTGAATGTCTTTTCTTGGATTGGGACTTCTACAATTTTGAGAGATGGTTCAATGTTGATGTTGAGATCGGCGAGGTGTGGGATGGTAGTTTTAGTTTGAGTATCAGTTGCAAAAGTGTTTGCTGTATCTATGAAACTAGGTACCGCAAGACCAGATTCGGTATAAACCTCTTTTATTGATTCTAGAAAAATTGTTATCCATCTCGGATCTGAATAATAAACATTTTTTGTGTATTCATAGATTTGATAAATACTAAAATTATCTGTTGTAGATTGATTCAAATTTGAACGCTGATCATCTAATCCAACAGATAGGGCGTCAGCTTCATTTATGAAATTAGACCCAACTGCAAGATAATTAGCAGATTCTAAGTTACTTGGCTCTAATAGTGATAGTCTTGTAACTCCTGTTATTGGATCATAGAACTCTAAACAATATACTTCATCATCTACTGCTATCTGTCTTGTTACAGCGAGATCAGATAATCTGTATTTGTAACCCAGGACTGCAACATAGGAGAAGATTTTGTAAGTGTAATCGGTTCCGTACTTGACCTGAGTGTCTACATACTTAATTGCGCTATCCTGATTGAAGAACCAGAAGTTCTGTAATGTGTTTTCAGTTCGTGAATCGCCCGTAGGGGGTCCACCTATTTTTTGAACTCTGTAGGCAAGAACTTCGTGTTTCTTATTATTCTTTACAGGGTCATTCAAGAAATCCTCTAAAGTTTGAGGTGGTGAAAAGTTTGTGTTAATCATTCCAACAACATCGTTCAGGGTGTTGATTGCTATCTCGGAGTTAACAAATCGGTAAACGCCTGTGTTGTCGAAGGCTGCCTTTACCTCTGTTGATGAGTTATCATAGAAGAAAGCGTTGTTGGTTCTTGATAAAAGATTCTCGTAATCATAAACAAGCATCTCGGGGAGATCAACTATATTCAATTGTGTTGCGGAAACGTCTTCGTTATAAGTGTCTCTAAGGGTGAAGGAATAAGGTGTTGGTTTGAGATCGATCTCATTTGTAAAAATCTCTTTTAGCGTCTTGAGAAATCTTGGAGCATAATCGTTTGCTTCTATTATTCCTTTCAGCCCGGCTCCCATAATGTTATCATCCACATCAAAGCTTATTTCATTAGCCATCGGCATCAAAGAGTAGACTGCTTGTTTTTTGTCATCTTTTAGAAAAGAAAAATCAGTCGCTATCTTTTTATCGTTATGGTCGGTCAGGGTGCTTGGATTTAAAAACATAATGTTTTGTAATCTTGTCTGTAGTCTCTGGGCTGTAGACTCTTGATAAGTGTGGTTTACATAAGAAACATTTAGATAATCTTTGATGTTGTTATAACTGTAGCGGGGCACGCCCTTATCGGATGCGATGTTAGAGAAGAGTGTGTTGATGAATCCAGATTCAGGATCCGAGACTTCTTTGTAGTACAAGACATTTGCGTTTATGGTTATTCCATCGTCTGTGGTGGAGTCTTGAAATAAGTCTGGTTGCTCCTCTTTAAGCTCTTGTGTAAATCCGACATAGTTAAAGTAATCATCTCCTATTGTTCCATCAAGAGTGATCATTTTGGCGATGTCAAGATCTGCGATTCCGTTGTCAATCAAAAAATAGAAGTTTGGAATCAGATGTTCAGATGCTACACTTGTAATGTTACCTTGGTATCTATCATATTGTTTGTAAAACCCAGGTACTGCTTTTCCAGTTATTCCGTCTGCGTCAGCCAATTCACTATTAAATAGCGGCAGTTCGATCTCGGTTCTATGGTCGAAATAGATTGCCTCGTCATAGACACCAGGGTAGGATGCAGCCCCAAAAGTGCCACCAACCACATAGGCTTTCCACTCTTCGTCTGAACGGATTTTTGATGTGTCTGAGGTTCCGTAAAGGCGAGAGGCAAACCTAACTGAATCGATCAAAGAAGCTGGATCGACAAAGGTTTCGGTGCCTGCATAGTTGCTGTCAAAATTTGTAATCACTTGTTGAGAAAGCTGCCCAGTTTGAATCGCAGTCAGGGTGGATCCGACCCGCTCCCAATAGCCGCCAAGGGCTTGGCGAATCAAATCAGAAGAGCCAGAAATCAGATTTGAGTCTACTATATTGATGGTCTTAATTGTCATTTTTAGTAACTAGATCCATTGTTGGAAGATGGTTTACCTGCCGATTGGTAACTCGCGCCACGGGCAGAAGAGCGTTGAATCGGAGCTTTCCCACTAGTAGTCGGAGCCGCGGGTCCTTGTCTTGCGGGTGTGGGGGTTGGGGTCAGCGTGGTGGTGAGCAGGGGGGCGCTACCTCCTGACGGCGAAGAAGATAATTCCTCTAATTGAATTCCAGAAGCATCATCTGCAATTGGAACATATAAATCAGCTATTGGATCCCTTCTACCAATATCTATTAAATCTTGTGATACTGCCGAGAGTGTTATTTTTTTATCCATAGTGTAAGAATTGTTAAAAATTGAAGTTTCTATATCAAAATCGGTGTTATAAAAATCAAATAGTGAAATTATTTTCTGTGTAACATCTTCCGAAGTCATTCTAAAAAAATCTTCATTACCTATTCCACCACCAATAAATTTGCTCAAGCTATCTTTTTCGGTTACGCTGTACGTTGTATAATATATTTGATCTAGTCCATTATTTGTATCCGTCCGACCCGTGCGACGTTTTATTGTAAATGGATCCATAACGGAGAGAGAGGTGTAATCGTGTACCACACGACCTTCGCCAGCGTATCTTTCTCTTTGAATAATTACACTGTCCTTGACTCTTGAACTAAATTCTGTTGTTTCGACGCCCTGCTGGAAAATAAATGATAAATTGGTTATAAACCCTTCTTCTGAAATAAGCGCCAATGGAACTTCACGTAAATATGTAGTTGATACTTTTACTAATTCTTCTGCTGGGTCATCTCCTATAACCTCTGTTTGTCCACTACCGACCTCAGTTCCTCCCGAGCCCTCCAAAATTGGAGAATCTATAATCTCTTCCTCAGTGGTTGCTGGTTGGTCTCCCTGTTGACCGGTTGACGAAACTCCAGGCTCGGCATCTTCCTGTTGACCGGTTGACGAAACTCCAGGCTCGGCATCTTCCTGTTGGGTACTTCTGGATGCTCGACGGCGGGCGCGACGGTCCTGACCTTTTTTTGTGTAATCGATAATTTTAGCCATTTTCAAATCTCCTAAGCTGCTTTATTGAAACTTCAGAATTCAAATTTAGTTCTAAAATTTGTTCCGCTATTATATTTGCGCCCCCTATAGCCAAGAAATTATTTTTTAAGTCAATATTTGGTTCATTGTTGTCTCTGGCATCGTCTAGTTGATAAAAAGGATCATTTTCATTTGGAAATTTATCATCTGGCTTATCATATTCATTTTCAATTTTTTTATAATCTTTGGTTTCCAAGATGTTTGGATTTTTTACAAATTCTTTGTCACTAGTTATTTTCTTCAAAGAAAAATCTCTTTGTCTCAGCCCATCAACAGAGATTGCTAAAGACTCTAACATCATCGTTAAATAGGCTTTTTCGTCTCCTTTGTCTCCAGAAGTAGAAATTAATCCATTTTCTTTTAACAAATTAAGCCCTCTTCTACTAGTATTGAACTTAAGATTCGTTTTTTCGAAATTTTGTAATTTGGTAAATTTTTTTTGTTTTGGCATTTTTTAATTTTTCATTTTTTAAAAGTTATTATTCTAATTCTGTGTAAAGCACACCATCTCTAACGTATCCTGCTTGGGCGTCGCCCGTGACGCCCGCCCCTGGCATTCCGGGGCGCGCTTCAACATCTGTCAGTCTAATTCCTATCTGTGTTTGACTTGTAGGATCAAAAGCACTAGTTTTCAGAGCCTTAATAGCGTACAAACCAATGTTTCCAAAAATAGATCTATTGGCTCTAACAAAAGATCTATCCGCTCGATTCCACCCTCTGATTCGCTCGCGTGATAGACTGATGGATGAACATAGATCATCAATTATTACGTTTATTAAATCTTTTCTGTCACCGTAAATAAATACTTCATTATAATCTCGTTCTATAGCTTCAAGCATAGATTGAATAAAATAATAAATTTTTCTAGCTCTCTTTCTTTCTTTTCTATTGATCAAAGCTGCTCTATTGGAATTACTTTTAGTTGCAAGCCACGGAGCATAATCAAAAGTCCCTCTTGAACCCCTGTTAGCACTGCCCCGCTGGCGACCTGTAGATTGTCCTATTTCACCATCGATGTCAAGTGCTGTTGCCATAGTTGAATCAGTAACATTGTAAAATAAGCCTATATCACCTTCCCATTTAACCATGCGTGCCGCCATTAAGGCTAACATTCTCTGTCTTATGAATGTTGTTCCTATTTGCTTATTGAAATCATCCACAGTGCCGCTCCACTTTGTTATTGCGGCAGGTTCAGGCTCATCTGGAGTATAATCCACAATCTGCGGGAATTTATCGTAAGTGTTAGTAAAGATAAGATCTATATTTTCTCTCATACTTCTTTGGGGCGTACCACCCGTAGTCACTGGTAGTAAAATTCTTGTTATTGAGCCATTGTCTCCATAGTGATCTTCATAAAAATTTAAAATCTCTTCAGCTTTTTCTCTTAAAATCTCTATAGTTGTGTTTTCAGGATTTAAATAAGTAAGAGAAAAATGTCTTGCAAAGCGATTCATTAATTCCAGATCATCCCCAAAAGAATCCAGTAAGAGATACAAATGTACAGAATAGCTCTTAGCAGCAATTTCCCAAGGGTACTCAACATCAGAATCAAAAAATTGTTTTACACTTCTAACAAAAAAATCGTTAAATTTTCCATCTATATTGTTATAGCTACAAAACTCATCAGCAAAACTTAGATATTGTTTTAGCCTCAAAACAGATAACTTAAATTGGCTCTTTATTATAGAGTAAAAATCAATAGTAAAATCTTTCAAATAAATGTTGAATCTATAAGATTGCCCCGGATCCGTTGCATTGGTAGAAAACTGAATGTCTTGAAACTCAAGTGCCAACAATCTATAATCGTTGAGCCCAATCATAGGAGCAAATTTTCTTAAAACAACGTATGATTGTAATATTCTTTTGAGGTCGAGACTGGCGCCGGGGAGGACGGCGGACCCGCCATCGTGGTTGCTGTAAGAAACGTTTTTTGTTCTGTTATCTTTAAATTCAGAATCTATTTGCTTAAGTTTGACTTTTGAGCTAGATTTAGTTGTAAATCTCAATAATTCTGTTTTATTAATTTTAAAAAAAGTATCCAAAACATTATTTCCGAAGATATTTAATAATCTTTGAATTTCATAAATTTGTGAAATATTGCTTTTTTTATGTAATACCTTTTCATAATCAAAGAAGAAATAGCCACCATTTACAACAACATCTCGATCTGGGCTTTCAATGTCACCAACCTGATACTCTTTATTCGTTCTGCTGGAAACTTTTCGAGTGTCTAATTCATTACGTTCCATCAAAAAATAATCGTATAAAAACCTCCCACTTTCATCAAGTCTTGGGGAATAATCACTAACATTTCTTCTCTCCCAAGGAAGAGAAATTTGTAATTCAGTATTTTCAAAAATATCAAGATAATTTATTATCTTTGTGTTCTCAATGATTCTTTTCTGTAATTGTGTGCCCAAAACCAAAGTATCATTTGCAGAAAATAATATGTCTTTCAGGCGATTATATAGTACTCCTATATTACTAGTACTTGTTCTGGATGGGAAAGAATTCCTAATTCTATTAAGTTCTGTAATAAAATCGACATCTCTTTTTTTAGTTTGAGCAACAAAAGAAATACTGTCCAACAAAGATTGTAGTTGCTGATCAGTGGTCATACCGTAAGATGATACAAGATCATCTATTTGTTTTTTTAGTTGCTCTCGGAATGAATCCGTTGTCTTATAATAGTTCTTTTGAATAGAATATAGAGGTACCATTTCGGCTGGATTACCTGTGGCATCTACATAAGCAACATTTGGATCGGTAGAGAGTGTACCATCAGAGTTAATAAATTTTTCATAAATAAGCGCTGAAGAATAGTTTTTTCTGTCTCTATAACTGGCGGCACCTATGGAATCTACAAATGGATCCTGTTGGACACCTTTTAGATTAATATTTTGTCTTCCCTGTTCATCATTTATGATAGAAATATAGCAGTGATAAAAAATCTCTCTTTGGTTTTGTATTGCAAATTCTGCGGACGTTTCGTAATTAAATCGAAGATTTACCTCATTAGTGGATAACTTGGCATACCTTACGCCCTCAGAATTGTAAATTGTGTCGCTAACAATCTCAAAAGAATCTCCTATTGTGATCCCCTGGGACGAGCGCGCGGTGAACAGCACGAAATTGCTCAAATCTCTATAAATTTCTTCATTAGTGGTGGCGTCTTCTGTGATATGCAGATAGATTGAAATTCTTACTTCCATTTTATTACGATAAATTGCTATTGATTCGATGAACGGAGTTGGAATCTTCTTTCCAAAGCGGCTTATGGTGTCGCCTTCAAAGATTAGTCTGGACATATTTCTGACTCCGTAACTCTGCCGTAGATATCAAAGTAGAGGTCTTCACCCTCTATATCTTCACAATCGAAATCTAGGTCTATTAAATAGTCCTCTGTGTTGAACTGATTGATGTACTTACAAGCAATCTTTGGATCAATCTGGTAGTCTCTATCAATCGAGAAGTAGTATTCTACACTATCTTTGTCTAGTTCTTGTGTGTTCTCGACCGGAGCAGAGTGGACGAGCATTCCATCTACAACTTGGGGCACCTTGTTCTTGAAGTAGAGGCGTCGTAGTTCAGCGTCTTCGCCGGTAGGAACCTCAAACACCTCCACATCAAAGTTATCAACAAGGAGTTCTGTGTTTAACTCTTCTACATAGATAAGCGCATCTCTTTGTTCTAAGCGAACAACAGTGTCGTCAGCAAACAAGCGGGATGTGTCTTGAACATTTCTTAAGTTTTCGAATGAAGAACGAACCTTTGAACCTTGCGCCACAAGGGCATAATCCGCATCGATGTTGATTTGTGTAATTCCAGCTTCCATCCTATTTCGGCTGGTTGTGCTTGGAGACAAGACGCCTGTGAATGTTGGAACAGACGAAGAGATGTTGCCTTGCATAGCAATCACTTTCCAGGCGGGTGCTACATTCTGTTCTTGTGACTGTAACAGTGCGTCGCCGATGAAAGCATCTGTTGTGTAGAGGTTATCTTTCTGAATCAGGGTGACTTCATCAAACAATCCACCCGCGGCTGTCGTGCCGGAGAGAATCTGATTAAAGAGCACCTGTCCTTCAAGGTAGGCGGTCTCTTGCTTGATGCGCTTATGTGTTTCGTTCTGAGCTTCTGTTGCCCCGGAGTGTGCATACTGAATGTCGTAGAGCACGTTATCATCAAAGAAAGCATAGTAAGTCGGGTTCAGTTTTCCCATAGACAGTTTCTGCTTACCGTAGGGGGTAAGCTGAATGTCGAACACCTGCTCTTTCTTGTTTAGGAACTTCATTCTTGCTCTTCGTCATCTGCCTTGTAAAGAACGTCGGCTTCTAGCTTAACTAGTTCTACGAAGGAAAGGTAATCGTATGGCCAGTTGAACTGTAGGTACTCATCATCCTTGTCCGTCTCGGGCTTATCGAGGTTGGTTGTGGGTCTCGCAGCCTTGATTTGCGGTGGAATCAGATCGTAGTAGTCTTTGGTGGCTTTCTGCTTGACCTTGAACACCATCCAACGTAGGTTGGGGTTGTCAATGATGTTTTGTTGTTCGAGTAACTCTGTGTTCATTAGATCATGGGAGACAGAAGCCTCTTGGAATGTGATCTTCTTGTAGTCTCTCGGAGCAAGGTTTTGCCAGATGTAAGAGAGGTCGTCTTTGTCGAACTCGTATTTGAACTCAAAGAAGTACATGACAACCGGGTCGATCTCGTCAAAGTTGATAAAATCAAACTGAGGCGGGAGGACGTAGCGCTTCATCTTCTGGACCATCTTACGGATGCTCTCGCCTGCTGTCTCAAGAGAGTCGCCGTCTTTGGAGCCTTCTCTGTCTACCAAAGCAGCGTCAAAGCGCTGGCGTGGAATGCTTACGAACTTCTTGCGGTTGATTGCATCTTTCTTCTGATCTCCAGAGTAGTCCTCGTTTGCTTCCACAATGTAGGGGATAGCAACAACGGCTTCATAGACCTCTCTCTTGTCGGCAATTTCTCCAAGGCGTACTTTTGCGCTGTCTTTTTTCTTAGAGCGTGAGAAGCCGAATAGGTCGTTTAATGACTGATAATCAAGGTAGGCTGTGGAGCCTGAACCGGCTGGGTCGTTGTTGTTGTAAGATGAACTCATATTGATGACATCATAGTGGTATTTGAGCCAATCGTTTGGAATGTCTCCGATTTCCAAGAACACGCCTGTGCTTGGATCTGTCGGCATTTCGCCAAACTGGTGCCACATTCCGCGTGGAACAGATTCAGAGAAGTTTGTCGGATAAGTAATGTTGCCTGAGCCGCTTGTTACGTTCGCAAAGTTCAGCATCGGTGTTTCCCACTTGGGCTGAATGACCCAACGCTTGCCGGCGAGTTCGTTCTCATCAAGGATCGTGTTACCGAACTTGTCTTTACGCTTCTTGGGAACCCTCTCAACACCAAAGAGGTTGAGGGACGAATTAAGCTGCATTGCGTTCTTGTTTACTACTGAGCCGCCGTAGGTGGCTTGTTGCCCGGCAACTGCGGAGGTGCTGTCGAAGCCATAATCGATTAGTGCTCTTTGGAATTGGTTAGAATTGGTTTGCTGTGAATCTGCGGAGCCACCAACTTGTCTGCCGGGATCTACTCGCCAGTAAATAGTTTCGGTTTCGGTGAGGATGTCCTCAAGGGTGTATGTTTTAGTAGAATCTGGACGGAAGATAAAATCGACCCAGGACTCACCATGGTAATAAGGGGGTGTGTAAGCCCAGTTATAACCTTCGAGTGAATCGAGTGTTCCATAATTAAACGCATCTGCGTGATTCTCTGAAGAATCTGAGTTTCTTCCGCTGACTGCTGGACCGAATGCGGTTGGGCGGGAATACATTGTGAAGGTTTCTTGGAAACTAGAATTGTGGGCCGGATCCTGTGGGATTGGGAACGAGGCGCTCAAAGAGATAACATTGCTACCGGTGCTGCGAGTTGCCAAAGCTCCGTTTGTTGAGAAGTAAGTGTTAGCTCCATCTGAACCAGATTCTTCATTATAGAATCTCTTGCCGTTGTGGGACTTCCTAATCTTAAGTCTCGCAGCGAAGACTTCGCCGGTCTTAAATTTGAGTCCGTCTTGAATTAGATCTGACTCAACCTTGGTGTAAGAAGAATTCTTTAAGAAGAAGTCGCCTGTCTGTCCAAAGAAGTTCTTAGCCATAAGCTCGTAGACCCCATCAGAGACAGAAGCATCTAGAGAAGCCGTAGCGTTTATTGATGCCGATGGGTGGGGCTCGGAGTCCAAGAATTCAACCTTGTCGATGTATTTGCCGGGCTCTACCATCGCCTCAAATGGCACACGAAGATCCCAGTATGAATTATTAGGATCATAATCATCTGCGACTCCGAGTGAAGAGGTGTTTGAAATTAACATATAATTTTCAGCGGAAGTGTTAGATCCACTAAAGTTGAATGTTGAAATTTTCTTCTTATTATTGACGATTGGATAATCAACCGCAATTCCAGATTTGATGGAGTTGTAGAGAATGCCTGGGGCGAATAGTGGCTGTGTAAGGGGGCGGAAAGTAGATTTATTTGCTGCTTCAGTGTAGTTTTGGAAAACGGTGGCGCCATCTACGAAAGCAGTGGTAAGCATTCCAGCCGCAAATGAACTTGAGAACTGGCTAACCAAATCAACCGTTCTCTGCGCTGGATAGAAACCCTTGTAAGGGTTGAATCGGACTGCTGCTTTGCAGGTCAACATTATTTCTTTTGCGTTTAAGCCTGACTTGTCTTTTACGCTCGCGAACTCTCGCAAGAAGTCAGAGTTGGAGTAGTCTTTGTAGAAGTCTTGCTGTGAGCTGCTGATTGTTGTTCCGGGGATCTCGAAGGTGTCGAAGTTGGACTTGTTGAAGGTTCCGCCCTTAACGTAATCGTTGATGTGTTCTGAGATTCTGAATTCTGGGATGATAGCGTAGTCTCTAGCGACAAGTTGTAGGTCTTCACGGAAGTCGCCGTATTCATCGAACCAAGGCTCAGATGGATAAGAAGAGGTTATGAAAGAACTTCCAGATTTGGTGTTGATTGTAGCATGGGTGCCAGCTTCCCAGAATGCTTCGCCACCAAATTTTGTTATCAGATCAGTAAAGGTGCCTGAAAGGCTTCCAGTTTGGGCGAATCCAGTTTTAGAAACAACTGAATTTGGAGAAGTTAAAGCCTGCTTCCTTGAATATAAAGCTCCTAGTTTTTGACTCTTTATATTGTCAGAAGAGGTCGGCTTAAATGTATATAGATAGGTGTTTTGTAGTTCACCTGAATCATTATAGATCGCAGAAGAAATATATCGCCCTAGAGGGAATTCAGAAGGTGCGTCTAAGACCCAAGATGATTGTACCACACTTATGTCAAAACTGTTATTAAATGTGTAGCCCAAAACGCTTCTTGCGGTGCGACTATCTCTCCAGAACTTGTTATCATAGCCAAGTCTCTCGCGTGATCCGCTTGAGAACTCGTTTCTTGTGGAAGGGAACAGGGTCTCAGAGTAGCGCACCCAGTTTAGGTTGTAGTCTTGTGCTACGCCAATCAACTGGTCAAATGGCGTGATTGTTGGGTCTTCGGTCTGGAAGACTAGATCATTAAGTTCTCTTTCATTAAAGTAGATCTTCTCGTTGTTGTGAGTAGCCTTGAGGGTGACGTTTTCGCCGCCGACATCCATGTTTACCATGACTGGTCTGCCCTTCATAGAGACTGGGGGTAGGCGGAATTCTTTTATCTCCTCGTTCTTGAGAGCAGTTAGTAGGTTTTCTTTGTGCTCTCGGTCCAAGATTGGATGATCTTTCTGGTGGAGTGCTCGCCAATTCCAGCCGTAGTTGTCGCCGCGGTGGATTAGCAGTGCATTTAGCCTCTCACCTTCTGCGGGAGCCTGTAAAGCGACACTTATTGTTGATTCGCCAAGAGTGTTGATAGCAGAGCCAGTCTTATCGAGAACAAGCAAGTCTAGTCTCGTGGTGTTCTGGTAAATTCCAGATGTAGCAGCAGACGCAGACACGTAATCAAAGAACGGGTAGTAGTTGCCTGTGATCTCGTAGTAAGGTGCGAGTGGCGAGTCTGTCCGCATAAAGCCAGAGTAGCGGGGCTCGCAAGTGCCTGTGTGTGTGATTGAGGCACCAATCCAAGAGTATTGACGATCTGATCGTGGGATCTGGTGGTGTAGATTGAGGTTGTCGTAAACCTGTTCGCAAACTGTAGTCTCTAGTTCGATAAAGCCTGACACTACTGGTATTTCACCAACGAGACCTGTTTCTGAAAAGACAAGCGGTGTATTCTTGTTGAGTGTCGAGATCGCAAACAATTCCGAATCGAGCGAACCGCTGCTGAACAATGGGAAGATACTATTAGAACCAGATGCAAAACCAGCGCTTGGGTTTGAAGCATTTATTACGTCGCCACTCTCTTCTCCAAGGGGGTGCCAGGAAAGAAGAACACTAGAAGATGCCATATATGGGTTGGAACCTGTTATATCACGGGGTGTGCCTGAGTTGTAAAGGTTTGATACATCATCAGAGGAGAGAAGTTTTTTCCATATTGTCAATTGATCGATTGAGCCACTAAACTCTCTGTCTTCAGCGCTGCCTGTAGTTAGGGCTCTACCTCCGACAGCAAAAATTCCTCGTCCATCTCTAATGGTCGATGTTCCACGGAAATTATAGTTTGATTTAAAATCTATGTCATAAAGATCTTTTGGTGTAACATCAACGCCAGTGGTCAACAGCGAGCCATTAAGGTAAATCTTTGCATCATTTTTTGTCGAAATGCTCCCACTGTCTCCAGAGAACCCAACAACCAAGTGGTTGGGACCAGTGCTGTAAAGTGAAGAATTGTCAACAGAGGCTGTGAATCTTGCGGTTCTGGTGCCGCCGCCATCCGTAGTCTGAAGTTCTATAAAGAAGTTTGAAGTTGAGCCTTTTTCATAGCCAATCTCAAAGAATGGCGATGTAGAGCCAACCGCGCCAAGAGAATAGATGGTTCTTTGTGTTCCGTTGGAGTCACCATTCGATAGGATTTGAACCCAAGAAGAGAATGAAACCCCAACATCCGTGCTTGAAGTCATTGTTGCTATTAATTCTTGAGACATATTTACGTCTTTGTTTATAATAGATGAACCAGTTGAAACAGTATTATATTCAACCTTTTTATTGTTTCCTAGAGTGTTGCCAGAGTAAACAGGAGATGTGATGAACTGTAATTCGGGTCTTAATATATTGTTTCTATGGACCTTGTGGAATGATGGGCTTTCAGAGAAAGCATCGTCAGCATTACCGGGTCCAGAAGAAACTACTACCGAGTTTCTTGGAACATTGGGGTAGTCAACATCGGCAACAAGTGTAGAGTCGCGGAAGAATCTAGTGGCGTGGCGGGCAGCTAAATTGGTGAAACCAAAGTCACGACCTGTGTGGTCGTAACTTCTCATTCCTGTGGGTTCTGAGACTATTGAAGATGTGACGCCCTGGAATGGGCGGCGCGTAGTCATGTTTCTGTAAGGAATAGAGTTATAGACAGACAATTCGCCAGCGCGGAAATCCTTGAACGCTGGAGCCATGGATTCGCGAGAGCCGGGGGCAGAGAATCTGTTGACTATTACTGTTTTGTTCTTGTAGTCTCCTGAGCCTGTTAGATAGCCAGCGTTGTAGTCATCAACAAACGAGAAATGTCCGCCGCGTCCTCTCTCTATGTCGAGAATTGTCTTGACGACATCTGCGCCTTCTGCAATGGCGGGCAGTGTTGGTTGTTCGTCTATGAATGCTCGCGGGTTAGAGTAGCCTCCGACCGTGTTAACAACCTGATAGTTATGGTCGTAGTTGCCGAGAATAGTCGAACCAGTTCTGTGTTGGATGTTGCGAATATTTACAGGACGTTTGGCGACCTCATCGCGGAAGTAGGTTGCTTTTTGGGCACCCGTCATTGGATAGGGGTTTTCACCTACGGCGTTCGCTTCGGGGTAAGGGTAGTCAGCACCAACCATACCAATAGCACCTGTGAGGGCGTTGCAACCAGCGCCAAGAAGAATCTTCCACGCCTCGGGGCGGTTTAGGTAATTATCGCCGCCGGCATTTAGTTTAATATGCCGAGACTGGTGACCGCCAACTGCGTAGTTAGTGAATGGTCCCTGCATCGGACGTTCCATATCGGGACCATATACATCATTGTGAAGGTTTGTTATCTCTATGCTTGCTGTAACAAGATCGACAACCGATTTGTTGTAACCGGTGGTCACTGAAGATGAAATAATATTGAAAGGAAAAGAGAAGGAAGATTTTGTATTCTTGTAGCCAACACCATCTTCATAGTCTCGTCCATGCTGGACTAGAATATTTCTCTTGATCTTGGTTGATGGGTTCTCAGGTGCGTCAGAAGTGTCTTCCAGTGCCACAAGGTCATCAGCCATGCCAAGCAAAACATTCATCGGTACATATACATTATCTTCTGTGTTTATTGGACCAGCGGGATGCAGAGCGGCGTAGGTATAGTGAATGTCCTTATTGTGCTCAAAATTTACGCCGCCCTTGATTTCTTTTGAGATCTTGGACTCAAAGACTTGACCTTTGGATAGTGTGCGGTATTTAAAGTTGGAAGCAAAATACTTCTGACCTGTGGTTGTGAATCTTCTGGGGTCGTTATTTTTCATTCTACCAATTGGGGCATCGACTGTACCACCGCCAATATCTGTATTTGCTGTGTTATTGTTGTTTGAAACAGACACATTTTTTATTTGTTCTCTATTAGAATCAACACTCGGATTGCCAGATGAAATGGTCCCTTCGCGTTCGGCGCGCTCTTTCCACCAGTTTGAATTTTCGTTTTCTAATCCGCTGACGGGGGCGTGGTTTCTATTCCAGTTGTATCGCATCTCTTCTGCGCCAAAAGCGACGCCTTCAGTTGAAGAACCAAAAGCAGCAAATGGAAAACGATACTGGTATTTGTTGCGCTCTAAAACATGAGATTCAATTGTGTTTAGAATGTCTGGAGTGTAGTCAGCAGAGGCGGGGACTAATTGACCGATGATTTGTGAAACTGAATCGTCAAACCATTTGTAATAGTCTACAAATTTTTCTACTTCTGAAACCTCGGCGACTCTGCGGAAAAAGACTTCTCTTAGCTTCTCAAGACCCTTGTAATTCATTCGGTACTGGTTGGCAGGGTTGCCTATGAGGTTATGAAAATCAACAACGCCGGCAAAGAAGTTAAGCATCTCTTCTGAGATTGCTGCGTACATGCTCTTTTCAAGCAAGTAGTGATAATTTGGAATGGTGTCTAGGGTGTCAAATAACTTATCATCTTCAGTTCTAACTTGAACGAGATTGTCGCTGATGACTTTCTCAGGATCGATGAACTGGTGAAGGTTTGACTCTTTCTTAATTACTGCCTTCGTGGATGAGATTCCGAAGTGCTTGCCTTGGGCTGGATAGAGGTAACTGGAGATCTCTCCAAGCTTTCCAAATTTAGTTCTATTCTCGACTGAACCTGAACTGATGTCTGTTACTGAGAACTCGCCGGAGGCATCAGATGTGGTGATTCCAGAGAAATCATAGTTTAAAACGAGAGTGTGAGAGTTTAACGTTTTAGCATTGTCGCTATCAAGCGGAGACAGATGCTTGTTGGAATCTTTGATTCCATAGTTCTCAAAGTCATAGGCGTGTTGCTTGAGGGTCAGATCGTCTATGTTCTTATTCCAGAAACGAGTCGCTGAGACAAGAACGTCTGACTTGTTGATAAGTGAGCCGGTTACATCTGTTCTTTGGGCACCAACATAGACTCTCTTTGGAGAATGTAGAAGGTCTTGAGCATCACTTGGGGTTACACTCCCGGTGACTGTGAATGATTCTCTAATCTCACCTAGAAGCTGGTTGTAACCAGCAAACTCAAGGATGTAGTTGGAGGTAGTTACTCCAGCGACAGAACCGGTTAATCCAAAGGTGTCTGGGCGCAGGCGAACAGACAGATTCCACTGGTTGTCGTTGTAGACACCAAGGAAGTTACTGCTTGTGAGTGTAGTTGATAAGAGAGAAGAACTTAAGCGGAAACGAATGTTCTTGCTGTAAGCTTGTTCTCTTTCGGCGAAAACGTAGATGCTCGGGTCAAAGATCGTAGTGTCTGCGGAGTCTGCGCTCGCAGAGTGGATGCCGAACAAGGAAGACGTGATAAAGTTTCTATCAAATGTGTCGATTGAGCGAATGAATTTGGGGAAAATTACATCTGTTTCGAGTGTAAAGCCGTAGCGATCCTCGTGGTTGTTATTGTTTGAGGAAGAAATGTAGCCAAGCTGTGTGCTGTCGGCTGATGCTGTAGAGTAAACAACCGCGCCTAGGTTGCTGGGGTTGTTGAAGTTTACAGCAGAATCGTAAACAGTCGTTTGTTGTAGGTTGTTCTCCAGATCATAAACAAAGTTGTTTGCGTAAGTGTTGAATCTTACGAGCTTGTCGTCAATGTTGAAGGCGCGCAGGACGTTCCTTACTGCCTTGTGGGTTCCCTTCGACTTGAATAGGTAAGTCAAGTTGTTGTAGAGATTGAGGTAAATGAGGTTTTTTGTGTCGTTTAAATCAAACTCGTAATTCTCAGTCTCGTTTCTGTTTAGGAATCGCTCTATAACATCGGCATCAACGAAAATTTGTGGAGTCTCAAGACCCAAAGAGGCAGGCAGATGCTCGGCAAAAGGAAGTGCCTTGAAAGAAGAGCTTGTGTAAACCGGAGTCTTGAAATCTGGTAGGGCTGCAATCTGTAGGCGGATCTTGTCGAAGTAAGAACCTACGATGTGCATCAAGAATTTAAAGTTGTTATTTTCGTCACTCTCGTGTTCATCAATTACCCAACTCGGCATCATGCTGCCGATGGAGGCGTTATTGTTGGAATCGTAGATAGAGCCTGTCGCCAATAGACCTGCTCTTAAAGCAGAGACATCCGGGTGGTTGGCGTAGATAATTGGGTCGAGATACTCTTTCGCAGCAGCGCCAGCGAGAACGATAGCAGAACCAGTGTTACGTGTGGTGCTGGTATAGCCTGTGAATGTTCCGTTTGAAACGCGACCAGAGTAGTCCAAGACTACGCTGTCCTGGGCTGTGACGCCTGTTATGCCTTCATTGAATTTGTAATAGACACCGAGTGTCGTGTTAGAAATGTCTGTGTTAGAGCCGCCTCTGACCTGTCCGAACCAGTTTCTACCGATGTCTTGTGCTGTTCTCTCGACCTTCCAGAAGCGGAATTCGTCCATCGCACCGTTGAATAGGGTCTCAGTCGCGGATCCAGAAGCAACATAACCAAGTGAACCAGACTGCTCAAATGTGCCTGCGCCTGTTGAACCTAGATTTGTCTGGGCGTCAAGGGCACCATTGACGTAGAGTCTGGATGCTATGCCTGAGCTGGCGCTCTTGAATGTAAGAGCGTAGTGGTTCCAGCCGAGAATGGAAGAAGTGGTCGGTGCTGTGCCGATCTGCGCATCAACGATGTTTGGTAAGCCACCTTCAGTCAAGCGGACGTGGAATGGCGAGCCTGTTGTGCCCGACAGAAAGATCGTTAATTCGTCAGATCCTGTAACTTGAAACACAGCTTGTTTGTCGTCTGTCGCAATCGCTGATGAACTTAGCCAGAACTCAACAGAGACGCCGGCTTGAAAGTCGCACTTTAAATTTGATTCTCTTGTTCCTTGACCATAATCAGACGGAAGACCCTCGGTTGTGTAAATGTCTTCGTCGTAGATGTTGGCGGTCTCTCGCTGTGAAGACTGCGGATCTTTGAATAGCCCCTTGGTGTTGGAGGCGGCAATTGTGTGTGGTCCGCCCTTGAGGCTGATGTGAGATGTTCCCTTGAAGTCCACGAACCCGTTTGTTCTTGGGTAGGTCGTATTAAAGATGAATTTCTCGATGTCGAGAGATTTGTTGTAAAACTCATTGTATTCTGCGTCAGAGCCATCATAGGGGTAGAAGTCAAGAATGCGATCAATCGCAGACTTGTAGTACATTTCGGCAGAACCGTACTTGGCGAATGTTTGAGGATCGGTGTAGTCGATCTGTGGCTCAAACGAGTTTTGTTTTTCGACAATCTGCTTTACGTTTCTTGACGACTCCGCATCTGCGAAGGCGTCTTTTTGATCTGTTTCTGAAACGTAGTTGGTTGATTTGCCGAATAGGTCTTTAATACTCATAATCTTCTACTCTGAATAGGAATTTCTGGTCTTGTTCAAGCCAGCTTTGACGCTGTGAATCGTAAAACGCAAGCTTGATGCCGTACTCGTAACCGGGTTCGAGTAAGGACATATCAAGATTAAAGTAGTTTCCAGAAACATCATAGGAGAGTATTGTTTGAAGATCCGATCCAGTACCGTGTGGTATAGCATTGTAACCATCTAAGACTCTGTAAACCCTGAATGATGCGCTAGGAATAATAGTGTTTTCTATTTCACTTGACGCTACTGTGTAAATAGTTGGGGACCAGTTTTTGCTTCGCACATAAACATTGAAGCGTGCTTCCTCTTCAGAGAAGTATTTGTTTTTAAGATTTTTGATTTTCGTGATGTAGCGGTTGTTGCCGGTCGAAACTGCTGTCGCAGCAACCGTCTGTGTGGAGATAGTTCCAGTAAAGTACTGAACGCCGCCTGTGTGCCAAACATCTCGTAGGCTGGAGTAAGTGCCGGTTAAGCAGACCGAACAGGAATAGATGCCTGTCGAAACATAGCCGCCTGTAGCGGGGGTGGCGATAGTCTGTGTGAGGGCATCGCCGCCAAGTGTCTCATAAAGATCAACATAAATCTCGCCTGTTCCTACTGCTGGGATGTTTGTTAGTCTCCCACGAATGTAGTTGTAAAGATAAAGTGTGTTAAGGTTGTCTGCTGCTGGTGCAAGAGATGAAGACATGTAGAAATCGCCCCTATCATCCTGTAAAGATGAGTTCCAGCGCGCCTCAATTACCGGCTTCTTGAAGAAATACTGTGTTCCTCTCGCAAAGAAGCGTTTGGTGTAGTAGGAGGTCTCAGCAGACTCTTCGGAAGAAGTCAGGCGAATGCCTATACCGTAGTTGTTCTTTGAGTCATCGATCCATTCTTCAACGAGAGTTGTGACATCTATCTCCAAGTCTTCAAGACCTGTCGAGAATGACTGTGAGTAAGCAGGTAAAGCGTGGTAATCGCCGCCGGCAGAGTCCCAAGCAACACCAGAAGACGCAGAAATCCAGTTAGAGACACCGGAATCTTTGTAGTTTTCGAGGTCTAGACCGTCGCCCTCCGACCAAGATTTTGAGATAGCTTGTGCGACTAGGGTAAAGTTTTTTGGAACGGTCTTGGAGGTCTCTGCGTTGAATAAACGTAGGTAAAAGCTTACACTTCCATTAGCTGGGATGATGCCGGCTGTTCTATCGGACTCGATAGAGGCGATGTCGAACTTTGTAAGAACGCGCGAGAGTTCAGCAGACGAAGTTGACTGACGACCGTAGATTGAGTAAACCTCGCTTACGTCAGCCTGACCTGTGTTAGAGCCAGTGGCGCGGGTTGTCAAGTTCGACTCGTAAGCGTTTACGATTGTGTTGTCGGCATCTGCCTTGTAACGTTTAATAGCCATTATCTTAGCTTACCTTTTATGTCTGTTTGTGGAAACTTCAGTTCTAGGATTGCGTTCTGCGGTGTTAGTAAGTAGTCACCATCAGGTGATAGGTTTTCCTGAACCGGGAACACTACGCTGGAGTAATCAGAAGAGTTTTTGTTTGTAATCTGAACCTTTGCAACATCAAGGACGCCCTTCACTTTGTTTAGTTCCGAGAAGATCTCGGAGATTGAAAGCCTTTCGCCGATGAACATTGGGTCTCTGTATTTGTTTGCTAGTCTCTCAACGCAACGGTTAAGGACATCAAACTTGTTGGCGGAACTATCAGGCTTGACTACAAAGTTGATTCCAAAGTTGATAATGAATGGATCCAAGATGTCTATCGTGTCGTTAATCATTCTGTAGTTATTGAGCCAAACCTTGAGATTCTTCTTGATTGTGCTATTGGTTGTTGTGAGCTTGCCGAGAGTGTTCTCCGAGATCACGTAAAGATTCAAGTTTCTCTTCTGGGAATCTGGGTCCTTCTGGACAGAGCAACGCTTGATTGAGCCAAACTTGCGAGGCATCCGGTAGGATAGGTTCTCATAGTCTTTCTGTGTGACGGCACGATTCTGTGTTGGGAACGTGTCGTAAATTCTCTGCTTGACTTCTGCTGTTGTTGGGTTCGAGACATTACCTACGATTGGCTCCTCGTTAGAAACCTCAACAGAATTGCGAACAAACGAAACCTCGCTGGCGGCTAGTGTTGAGAGGTCTTCAAAATCCATCAAGACGCTTGAAACCTGATTTAATCCTCCGGCAGCGACGTTTGAGTTCGTTGGGTTCGTCTGCCTGAATGCGATTGTAAGTGTTGTGTTAGCAGGGACAATTCCGAAGCTTCGATTATTTGTTAGTCTGCTTGGGTCAAAAGCCGTGTCTGTAACATAACTCTTGCCGAAGATGTTCATAGCTACGTTCTGTGGTTCAGCAACCACGTCGGACGCACCATCTTCGCCAGAACCAAACTGAAGATAGACGCCTTCAGGCTCGTGGACTACTTGAAACTTTCTACTCACGAGCAGGGGCTTGAGAATAGAAGGCACGTTGTCCGCTTTATAGTTCTTGTTGGTTAGTTCTTTATAGACGATGTCTTGGGCTAGATAATCAACCTCAAAGTATTCGTTTCCGTCTGTGTCTGTAACGCTGACTATCTCAGAGATGTTTGCGTTTGATAATTTAATTCTCTTAAATCTCTCAAAGCCTCCGACTACTGCCTGCTCGACGCCAAAGAATCCAGAGACTACATCACCATAGGACTTAATGGCATAGTAACTTGGGGCTCCAGTTGTTGTGTCTGTTCTCGCAACAACGACCGGGTTTTTGGGATCCGCGAAGTCAATGTTTTCTGTAAGAACAAAATTTAAGCCATTCTGAGAAGTGAATCTGGTGCCTCTCTTTAGAGTGGGAAGATAGGAGGTCAGCGGTCCTAGACCGGTGGGTGACGCGGGGACCAAGACATAGAGGGCAACTTTCCCATAGGTAGAGGGTCTGCCGGTGTTCTTGTAGCCAAGAATGCGACCTTGGCGCACCACGTTTCCATACTGGTATGCAGTGTCTAGGAAAGTTTCGTTGACGTTGTAGTCGAGATAGAAAGAAAGTTGGTCACCAACATAAGCGACTGCATCGAGCATCATCGCCCCGAAAGATCCTTCACTAAAGTCCTGAAAGGTGTCTGGATAGAAACGCTCTGCTATCTGTGTAAGATCGTCTCTAATGGATTCGTAATCACGATTGGTGTAATTGATCGCTACTTTCTTCTTGTTTTTCATAAATGGTCCTCACACTAAATAGTGATTTCTAGCAAATCGCTTGTAGCGATTTGTGGGATGGAATACTCCAAATAAAGCCCCAATGTGTTGGTGTCTGGATCAGAACCAGCGAACTGGAGTTTTCTGATTTGAACAGCAGGCATATAACGAGCCACTTGTTCTCTTATTTTGTTGTCTATTCTCTCGTAGACATCAGACTGAAAGTTCTCAAATAGGAACTGTCTTATGCCCACGCCATACTCGGGTTCCATCACTCTTTCGCCTGGGTTGGTCAAGATAAGCATCTTCATGTTTTGTTTTACAAGAGCCTTGATCCTCTTGATCATGGTGTAACCATCGCCCGTGTCTTGTGTGAGCGGTAAACTAACTGCGTATGAAGCCACCTAATTCCCTCCAGATTCCATTACTATTTAGTTATTCGTCTTTATTTTCACATAATTGCTCGTCAGCATTGAACGGATTGCTTCTCAAATAGCGTCGCTTCCACCAAGGCAAGATTCTCTTACCAGGGGATAGTCTAAACTTCTCTCTCAAAGTCTTCAGATTCGTAGCAACAATTCCGTTGTCTTCTTCTTCAGTGGAGCCAAAGTCACGAGAATTGTAATATTCCTTAAACATTTTTTTAAGTTGAGAGTTTGTTCTTCTCATCGTTACTTGATCCCACTCATCCCAAGTTAGAACAAATGGCGTGAAAGCTATGCGTTCACTCTTGGGATACCAGCCCGGAAGAGAGGAGGCGGGGTCAAAGTCAAGAGATGTGCCCTCATCATTCGGCACTGCCCGTCTACCCGGTTTATCGTCGGCTCTGCTATTCTTTCTTGCGCCATCTACAACTTTCTCGCCAATGGACGGCAAGAAGGCTAAATCGTTGTAGATAGCGATTGTTGATAAGAGTTTGGATGGAGGCAAGCAGTAGCGCATAAACAATTTAAACTTGTCATCATCCAGCAAATTGTTGATTAGGCAAAGCATTTCTTTGCTGCTCGGTTCCAGCGGCTGTAATTTGGATAGAGGGAGATCAAGAACATCTACTTCTACTTTTGTAACTGTTCTCATTGTTCCGCCGACATTTGCGTAGAACTCAAGACCATAACGAAGCCCAAGCTCACCTTGGAGTCCTACGACCGTGCGACCGGCTGCCTCTCCAGACAGGACAATAGCATCGTCATCTCTAGTTTTCTGCCCGGCGTAAACAAGTGATAGGGTGCCGGGATAAACATCAGAAACATTTCCCTCCTGTGAGGTTATTGATGACGGGATATTAAAGGGATCCACATTGCCATTAGGATTTTGAGGTGTCTTTAGGTAAGCGCGAATTCCAAATGGTTGTTCGCCTGCGGGTCTTGCTGTCTCAACAGCCCCTATTCCTTCGCTTCCTGCTTTTACAATTACGTTGTTTGCAAACAAGGTCAAATCTACAGATTCATCCGAGTGCTCTTCACCAGTCATAAAAGTCTGATTATCGCTTTCGCCCATTGTGTGATAATAACCAATGTAGGGAGTGCCGTCTTCAAGCGCCATCTCGTCGCCATTGGTGTAATTTCTCTGTAGCACTTCGCTTGAGTCAGCGACACCCTCCTTTAGTTCTCCAAGTAGGTTTAGTTGGCTTCCGGCGGTTAAGCCGCTGGCGCCGTGGAGAATGTAGTAGTAGATGTT
>UEXN01000890.1_pt1 | contig 26439 bp, 20 predicted proteins | sample 1796711 | NCBI WGS metagenome assembly UEXN01 (sample SAMEA4772470, study PRJEB27181) | metagenome | reverse complement strand
GCATTGTTTTCATTAATTTTGCAAAGTATTTAATTGCTGTATCAACAACTTCTGAACCTGCTTCAAATCTAGGGTTTTTAAATATCTCATAACTTTGATGTAAATATTTACTCATGTTTTTTAAAATATAAATTTTATGTTTTAGATCACTAAATGCTTAGTAATGATAGGTTACTTTGTAGTGGGGTAGGCTACTTTTTTAAGCTCTAAAACAGCTAAATGGTCAGTAACTTTATACGATTAATATAAGGTTTAATTTTTTCGAGGGGCACTATGAATTTAAAAAATACAACAACTCATTACAATACACTCTCCATTGCTTTGCATTGGCTTATGTTCATATTGATAGTCGCTGTTTACGCAAGCATTGAACTGCGCGAATTATTCGACAAAGGAACAGCAACCCGAGATGCCTTTAAAATGTGGCATTTTATGCTTGGTTTATCGGTTTTAGCCTTAGTAAGCGTTAGGCTAATTGCTCGCATAGTAGGTGGTTCGGCTCCTGATATAAAACCACAGCCAGCTAAATGGCAAAATAACCTGGCCAAACTAGTGCATGTTATTTTGTATGGGTTCATGTTTGCTATGCCTATTGCTGGATGGTTAATTTTGAGCATGGCGGGCAAACCAATTCCGTTTTTTGGTCTAGAGCTGCCGCCATTGGCCAGTAAAGATTTAGACTTAGCTAAAACCATAAAAGAGCTGCATGAAACCGCTGGGGAAGTTGGCTATTACTTGATTGGACTACATGCAGCCGCCGCCTTATTCCACCACTATGTTTTATCTGATAATACGGTTGCACGAATGCGTTTGCCTAAAAAATAACAGCTAATTAAGTGGTTAACCCGTTGTTTTCGCACATATTCAAGGATATGTGCGACGCGCGTATAGTGTTCTATTTAGATCTGCTTAAAGATAATAGAAAACTTAGTGATAGTAATATCTTAGCTAATTTGTTAAAACTGTGTAAAGTATACATATGAGTGTGGTCGGAGCAGAAAGATCCGCCCTTCGCGCACTATAAAATTATCCGTATAAAGGGTTTTCAACAATTGATGAGGCGCGTAGTTGGGTGTTGAAATTTAGCCACTGGTATAATTTTAACCACAAACATAGTGGCATCAAATACGTCAGCCCACATCAAAGGCATTCAGGATTAGCGGGTGACATATTGGCTAATAGAAAAGAAGTTTATCAAGGTGCTAAAGATGCTCACCCTGAGCGCTGGAGCGGTAATATCCGTAATTGGAATTTACCAAAAGAAGTGTACTTAAACCCTGAACAAAATAGTGTCAAGGCTGAGAGTGCATAACGTAGTGATCGCGACAACTAGTTTGACAAACACCGCTACTGTCCTTAGTGTACTGTTCTCTCGGTTATATACTCTCAGAAATCAAATCATGCATGGTGGGGCCACTTTTAATAGCTCAGCCAATCGTCAACAATTGAGATATTGTACAAATATACTGGATCTACTAGTACCAACGATCATTGAGATTATGATGAATAACCCTAATGACCTTTGGGGTGAACCGGTATATCCATATGTTGGGAAATAGATATATCAAACCCACTAGTAATTGCATAAATATTCACAATAACTGTATAAGTCATAATAAAGTAAGCATCACGATTGACATCCTAAACACCTTTATTCAAATGTGCATGCTTCCTAGTTTAACATTAGGTAATGTAGGGCAAATATTAGTGAATATTTATCGGCTCAAAATCTAGCTGTCACGGAAAGGGGCAAAGGTGAGTTATATTGATAAATCGTCGATGGACAGAAATGAGCTAGCGACTTTGCTAAATTAGTAATTCATAAATTACTTTATGTATTGAAAAATCGCTTAATTCACCGTCTATTTTCGATTGCTCAGCTCACTATTTAACGTATCTATATCTGAGACATTTTCTGATAGTGTTCAGGATACCCCGTGATTTCGAATAGTAACCTTAAACCTTCTCTAAACGCCCCATAATCAAACTCTTTAAAATCAATAATATTCTGACCAAGTGAGTGTGATTCTCGGTTTATATATCTAATGAAAGCCTGATACTTAACATCTTGAAGCTCTTGTTTTTGCATTACGTTACTCAAGTCTGATTTCTGCACAAAGTTGAAGAAGTATTCAACTACGTTCCTCATGCAGTTGGCAATCAAAGCAGCGGGTTGATCCTTGTCATTAATAACAGACCAGTATGATTGATAGTCATTCTGTACTTCTTCATACTTCATCGTTTCAATAGTTGTGCCTTTCGTATTTTTAGATAGCCGATACAGAGATTGGTTTTCTTTTCTTCGCTTGTGATTTGAATCAACAAGCTCATAAAAGAAGTAAAGACTATGCGTGAGAACAAAAACTTGCTCCGCCCCATCACCATTGAAGAAATCGTTTTTAATTAGCTGCCCGATATTGTAAACAAAGATATGAGACAAGCTTGAAACTGGATCGTCAATTACCGCAATCTTTTTAACGTGTGCCTCATCAGCCGTTTGTTTACCTTTAAACAATTCTCGGAAATACAAAAAGCTAATAATCATCTTTTCGCCCTCAGATAACGACAAGAAGATCGGTCCCTCTGTTCCAGTTCTTACAAGGCGATATAGGTCTTCTTCGTGCTTCTCAATATGAAAATCAGTAATACCAATATCAATCAGCCCCTTATTGATACTATCAATAGATTCATCAATGTTAATTGTTTCTTTTTGCTTCTCTGTTCGTTCAACTTCGAGAGTGATGATATCTACATCAATAGCTTTCTTGTCTTCTATTAACTTGGTCGTTTTCTCGCTGTAATCCGCTTTACTTGCTTCATAAATCTTTATCGTCTGATCGTATTCCCAACGAATGATTTTCCAAAACTCATCTTTAATGCGTTTCAATTCTTGCTCTGAATTAGCAATTTTTTGGTTGTGAATACCAATACTGGTATTCACTGCATCTACATGTTTATTAAATGAGGTAACATGGTCGCAAAGCTCTTCCAACTCTACTTTCAGACTTGGTGTTTGCTCTTTTTGCTGAACTTTGAATAAATTAGACTTTAATGTTCCAGCAATTGACGCATAAGACTCTGTCATTTCGGCAAGGAAATCGGCAGAAAAAGGCGATGTCTTGTAGGTGTCTAAATCAGTAAGAGAATCAACTATCTTTTGGTATTTGGTAAGTATATTGCTTATATTCTGCTTACTTGCTTCATACGTCTCATCAAAGTAGTCTTTGATCTGTAAGATTAACTCAGGCGTAATCGTCTTAGACTGGCAAAACGGACAGGTTTCATCTTCAATATCATCAAGGTACTGCAAACCATCACTAACCCAATCAGAGTTTTTCAACTGATTAATCAGCTTTGCGATTGGACTATCTTCATTACCAATCACTATTTCTTTGAGTAGTTCTAATTCCTCAGGCAAAAGCTCTGACAATGAAATCTTAGGTAAGACGCTGTAAGTAGTGGCTTTATCACCATCAATTGCAGCAACTTCCTCTTTAAGCTGTTCAATCGTTTTAATTGGTTTAGCGGCTGGCAAAGGGACAGAAACAAGATGATTGAACAGAACTGTTTTGTTCCCCATTAACCGATCAAGGCAAAATTTCAGAACGCGATCACCACCAGAGTAGTTCGTCTTTATTTCCCAAGCCTTTTTTTCTGCCGTATCTGTCGCTTTCTTCAAAGCATCACTTTCTTTGTTAATGTCAGCTTGGTAGCCGTTGCTTTTTTCACTGAGTTGATCAATATCTTTCCCAAGCTGCTCTACCTTTTCCTTAGCTTCTTTGTTCTCTTTGGATAGGCTAAAAATACCATTAATAGAGTCTTTGGAATAAAAGTTATCTCGAATAAACTTCTGATTATAAACAAGAACCTTACATCCATCGTTTGTGTGAGAACAGTCTTTGTATTTAAGGGGGTCGAGCGCATAAAAGTAGTTGGAGAATGTACTTTTACCAGTACCATTTAAGCCATAAATGATGTTTACTTTTTTATCTGTGTTGAGAGTTGTTGTATTTCGATAACTTGCCACATTACCAAGGTTTATTTGTGTAATCATATAATGCCTATACCAACTGGAAATTGAACTTATTAGTCATGCTTATTTGAAACAGCCATTGAAGCGCCACCAATATCATATCCACTTTTAGAATGAGAAAAAGTATGTCAAATCACGGCTCGGCAATAAGGTGAATTAATTAGGTGTAACTTAAAAAGGGGCAAAGGTGAGTTATATTGATAAATCGTCGATGGACAAAAACGTTTCAGAGCCGAATGACGGCTCTGTGCCAAATAGCTGCCTGTCAGATAATATCCAAACCTACTTCGAAACTGTAAAATCAGAGGGGATATGAGCTACTACATTTGATTTATAACCTCGTATTCTAGTTCGAAAAAGTTCTTTTCTGATAACATAGCTCTTCTTAATTCAATCTTCGATAAATTATTATCAATATTTTCATTAAGACCACTGATGATGCTTTGTATCAACTTTATTGTACTTTCGGGGAACTTATAACCTACTGTAATGCTTTTTATGTAAGCATTAGCTATATCGCCTTTTTTATATGGGTAGCTGGCTTTTTCGTAATAAATTTTATCCCTTTTATATGCGAATAGCCGAACTTCTTTTTCATATGACCAATCTTTGTTTTTGGTAAGCATATATTGATTGAATAAGTAGCGTTCTTTTTCTTTGTATCTTTTGGTGGTGTGAGAGTAGTTCACTTTATCAATACCAACACCATCAGGTAGTTCACCTTCAAAGTAATATTCCACCATAAGCCCTGTATGATTCTCCGCGTAATGCGACCACATTAGCATTGAATTCTCATTATTTGAAAAAGAAGCCAATCGGAAGTTGGGACGCAAAAATAAATTAGTTTTATCAGCACTCAATTTATCGTATGGTAATTCAATTGGATCATTGAGTTGTTCAGAAGATGCTAGATAAAAATACCCATTAACTAAAGCGTCAAGAGTGAACTGGTTGAAAGGGTAGTACTTAAATAGTGAAATCCCGTTTTTGGAACAACTAAAATGACCTGCAATACTCGCATTAAAGTTATCTATATATTCATTGTATAAAGAGTCTGGAATAGAATGTTTTGAGCGATTTAGACAAGATAAATAGTTTGAGATAATTACACTATTCAGCTCTCCGCTGACTTTCATTGAGTCAATAGCCGATTTAAAATGCGTTAATGCAGTGTTAACTTTACCTTGTCTTTCATAATATATAGCTAATAAATTAGAAACTGACATCGAAGGTTCTAGCTCTGTTAAAAGCGAAAGTGCTTCATCATGCCTGTTAGTGTCAACAAGATAAGATGCCAATCTAGTTTTGTCATTTTCGCTTAAAGGTTCATCAATAGTCTTCAACTTTTCTATTTCTATATTAACGATATGCTTATCCCATTTATCCTTCAGTGATTTAAGCTTTTCTACTAATAAGTCGTGCATGTAATGGTTTAATAGATCATCATGGCTCAGGTATTCATCGGCTTCTTGATACAACCCCCAATGTTCAATCTGATGAAGGTCTTCTTTTTCAACTAGATAAGTTTCTAATACCTTAATATTCCTTAATATCAAATAGGCTAAATATAATGGGTTGCAACTAGATTTTCTAAAAAAATTCTGTTTATTGATAGCTATTTCATATTCTTCATTTAAATCAATGCCTAAATGTAGCGATGACAATAGGTAATACAGCCTTAGTTGATTGTTAATTTTTCTTGGTTCATCAATTTCTTCTACTAAGAAGATAACGTCATCATATTCTTCGGCTTCAAAAGCACTTTTTATTATTACCTCTTTAGTTGGGTTTAAATTTCCTTTTTTTGCTTCAACCTTCACTTCTTGATAAATGCGTTTAAAGTTACCTTCAAGATATTTAACACTTTCAAAGGAGTATGATTTTTGAACAGCGTAGTCAAAATCAATACATCCTTTATCAAGATATAAGTCAATAATACTTTTACTGACCTGTTCCTTTTCATTCATGAGATTAATGCCATTTTCGAGGTCGTCTAGATAGAAATAGCAAATCAATAGCAAGTCGTGACAGTGAAGAACATTTGTATCAAGGCATATGCTTCTTAATTCCTGCCAATCAGCCTTACTAAACTTTGCTTGTATCAATTGAGGAGCATATGTATTGAGAAGATTATGTGAAACTAGATCAAATTTCTTTGCCTCATAGTTTATTTTAATTGCAGTTAGGAAATAAGAAGTGTCTCTAGTTAAAGCGAATAAATTCCACAATACATGCGAGTCTCTATCATAGTGTTTTAGTGCTTCCTTGAAATAATAGGTTGGTATTTGACGCTCATTAGGATACGTAAATAGTTCACATGCTATGTCACCTAAGTAGCTGTATGAAGAAGCATGGTTATCCTTTACATGTAGGATTTTATTGAAAACCTCAGAGGTATCCTTACCTTTCAATTCTAATAAGAAAAAGTAAAGACCTAGATTATTATTATCTTCAGCCCAAGCTTTTTCGTTGGATAGATATTCTAAACTTGCAAATTTTTTGTTTTTAAAATTATTTTTAACTTGGCTATCCATACCATTTCCTTTGATTAGATTGACGGTCAAATAAACTCGTACACATCTTTAGATGTTGCTGTAAATTTTATCTGATCAGGAGAAAATCATACCATGCAACTATGGTTATTAGAATGGCCGTTTATGGCCCAAAGTTAGCGTTCAATGTACTGCTTCCAATGACTGCAATGGTGGCTTAGCTGTCCAATTCAGAGGTTTTTGAAAAGTAATGTCAATGTCTGCTGTTGGCACAGAGCCGTCCTTCGGCTCTAACTCATTTTTTCTAAAAATGAGTTTATCTGACCGTCTGCTTCTCGCTCATACCAGCCACTCATATAGCCTAATATAGTCGCTTATTTACATCCTTTAAACTCTAACAGAAGCAGGCTTAGGCTCGCTTTCAGTTTATTAACCCACTTTTAATAATATGGTTTATTAAAATTTAATTACTGAAAGCAGGTTAGAGTATGTATCTGTCCATAATACCTGTTGTTCTTTATTTAATTTAAAGTATGTTGCTCTTCTTTGGATTTCTTCATTTTCATAAAAGTCACTATTATTAGTCACAACTACCCATTCAGCAGTATGTTCGTTGGCATCATCTGAAGCAGAGTAAAAATGTTGCATTTGTTTCCCTACTTTTTCAGCTAATGTAGCTACCAAAGGTAATAAATCAAGATGATTATTAGATATATGTAATACTAATAATCCATCATCAGTTAAGTGCTTCCAATATAACTGAAAAGCTTCTAATGTCAGTAAGTGAACAGGAATAGAGTCACTAGAAAATGCGTCTACAACTAACACTTGATAGTGTTGACTGCCATTTTTTTCATATTCTTTTTGTAAAGTGATCCTTGCATCTCCTAATCTGACAGATACATCGGCTTTTGAATTGGATAGATAACTGAAATGATTTTTAGCTGCTACTTCTACATTAGGGTTTAGTTCATAAAACACATAATCATCACCTGAATTCCCATAGGCCGCAAGCGTTCCCGTTCCAAGCCCAATAACCCCCACCTTTTTAAGACTATTAGCACTACGTAGTTGTAAGGCAAGTGAAACACCTGTATCAAAGCGATAATAACTTGTGGGAATATTGCTGCTTGTAGAAGATAAAGATTGCGTTCCGTGTGACGTTGCCCCATCAAATAACATTCTTGTTGGTTGATCGAATTCATTAAAGTCTTTTAGGGGTTTTGTGCCCATCCCCTCGAAATGAACCTTAAGGTTCATTTCGAGGGGATGGGCACAAAACCCCAATTAAGGAATACAAATCATGAATGGTGCAGAGAGTTTATTGACAACCCTGATCAATAACGATGTGAATGTATGCTTCACTAATCCCGGTACATCCGAAATGCACTTTGTGGCAGCACTGGACGAAGTGGAAGGTATGCGCTGCGTACTGTGTTTGTTTGAAGGGGTAATCAGCGGAGCTGCAGACGGCTATGCCCGCATGGCACGCAAGCCTGCTTCAACACTTTTGCATCTTGGGCCCGGTCTCGGTAATGCTCTCGCTAATGTGCATAACGCCAAGAAAGGTTATGCACCTATGGTCAATATTGTCGGAGACCACGCCACGTATCATTTACAGTATGACGCACCACTAACCTCAGATATTGAAGGTATTGCAGGCCCGGTTTCTCACTGGGTTCATACTTCAGAAGCGCCGGAAGATATCGCACGCGACACCGCCGAAGCAGTCAGACAAGCAGGTAAAAACCAAATTGCCACCCTGATGTTACCGGCAGATGTTTCCTGGAGTGACAACCCCAATGGCCCTGAGAACTCAGTAGACATTGGCACTTTACCTCTGGCCAGCAATGATCGCATTGAAGAAGCGGTGAAAATTCTCCAATCTGACGGCAACTGCATGATCATGATCGGAGGTCCTGAAATCACAAAAGAGATTGGCCTGAAGGCAAGCCGTCTAGCCAGGGCATGCGGAGCCAGAATCTGTACGGACGTATTTCCGACCCGTCAGGCTCGGGGGGCAGGAACAGCAGTAATTGATCGCTTGCCGTATCTGGCAGAATTCGCAATTGACACCCTAAAAGATCTTAATCATTTGATCCTAATTGGAGCCAAGTCGCCGGTATCTTTCTTTGCCTACCCCAATCTACCCAGCACCCTCTCACCTGAGAATTGTGACGAACACATAGTCGCCACTCCCCAAGAAGATATTGAAAAAGCACTGGATAGCTTGTTGCTGCGATTGAATGCTGAGCACATAGCTCCAGAAGTACACCCGTTGAATGTCCATGATCGGCCTGCCGGCGATCTTGATGCCAACAGTTCAGCTATGACCATTGCCCACTTTATGCCTGAGGGAGCTATTGTGACGGATGAAGCCATTACTTCCGGTATCGCGCTCGCTCCATTTACCGCGACGGCTCGCCCCCATGACTGGCTGAACCAAACTGGCGGCAGTATCGGTTGGGGTTTGCCGGCAGCCGTGGGTGCCGCTATCGCCTGCCCTGACCGTAAGGTGATCTGCCTGGAGGGTGATGGCAGCGCCATGTACACCATTCAAGCGTTGTGGACCATGGCAAGAGAAGAGCTTGACGTAACAGTCGTAATCTTCAATAACCGCAAGTACAGTGTTCTGGAGTTGGAGTTTTCCCGAACTGGAGCTCGCGACGGAGTTCCAGGGCCTAATGCAGCCAATATGCTGGCCATTGGTAACCCGGACATGGACTTTGTTGCAATGGCTCAAGGAATGGGCGTGCAAGCCAGCCGGGCCACTACCGCAGAAGAGTTTAGCGATCAATTTGAAGAGGCCATGAACAATAAGGGACCACGCTTGATTGATGCAATAGTGCCTTCATTATCTGGCTGATCTGGACAGAAAAGGCATTTACAGCGCCCCCGGTTTCTAGAGCAAGCAAACAATTGGGGGCTCGGTAAATCTGAAGGGTTAAGCAAAACTCCTGTTGAGATACGGCGGCTTTGGTAGGAGCAGTTAGATGAGGAGAAGTCAGATGAACCGCAGACACTTTCTTTTGGGCACTATTGCTGGGTGGTGCTGTTTTGGCGAGCAGCGGCGCCGCTTGGCTGGGTTCAAGTTCCAATGACAACCCGCTTACGATCAATGCCTGCTTGCAGGTTCTGGATGATCTAATGAGCGAAAACATCGCCACAACAGGTGAATGGAATCTTGGCCAAATACTCATTCATTGCGCGCAAAGTGTCGAGTATTCAATGTCAGGCTTTCCCGAGCACAAGTCCGATCTTTTTAAAAGCACCGCTGGCAGGTTGGGGTTCACCGCATTTTCCGCCAAGGGCGAGATGAGTCACGGCTTGAGTGAAGGCATTCCAGGAGCGCGATCGATCGCAAAAAACGAAAATACGATAGAGGCCTATCAGGCTGTTGAAAAACCGCTGCTTGTCAGAAAATCCCCAACGGCAAATATACTCCGCCTTGAGGTGAAGATTTTTATTTTCCTGATCATTTCAAATGATGACCTGTGTTCAATTTTATAGCTTGAACACATTGTCGGTTTGGATTGCCAAAAAAGATACTTTCAGCCCCAGATTCAAGCCAATAGACCCTTCAGCCGGGTTACGTTGTACGCCGCTGCCGTAAATCGAAAAATCCAGGCGGTCTTTGCCCGTCCTACATGGCGTAATTTACGCATCAGACCAAACTCTTTCATCCAGCCAAAGCATTCTTCGATGCGTTTTCGTTTTAGCTGGCTGATTCGATAGCCCCAGGAGTTTGTCGTCCTGCCATCAATCACACTGCCAACCGATTTCTGGGCAACGTGCGGGGTAATGGACAAGCCACGACAGCCCTCGACAAACTCACCGGTGTCGTATCCTCTGTCGGCACCTACCGTCATTCCCGGACGTGAACCCTGAGCAGCCAGCATCGTTGTTCCAGCATCCCATTCCTGCCGTGTACCTGCCTCTGTAACTTCAGCCTCAACAATCAGACCGTTTCGATTCTCGGTCAATAAATGTCCCATGTGGCACAGACGAGACTCCTTGCCAGCGCTCTTTTTATACAGCTTGGCGTCTCCATCTGTTGTGGAGACATGGCTTTTATTGCTCCGCTTCTGTCCGTGGAAGTTTTCGCCATCGTCATCGTCCGAACTATCCTTGGGCTTGAAGGACTTCATCGACGCACAGGCTTCCAGCAAAGTACCGTCCACAGAGAAGTGATCACGAGACATCAGTTTCTTAGCATACGCCTGCTTTTTGATCGCCTCGAAAAACAGCTCATCAATGTTGCCTCGCATCAAACGATCTCGATTCTTGGAAAACACCGAGTGGTTCCAGACGCGATCATCCATACCCAAGCCTACAAACCAGCGAAACATCAGGTCGTAGTCCAGTCGTTCCACCAGCTGGCGTTCTGAGCGAATGGTGAAGAAGATCTGCAACAGCATGGCTCGAACGAGTTGCTCTGGGGGAATGGATGGCCTGCCGATGGAGGAGTACATGTCATCGAAGGAAGTCTCTATCTCTGCCAGTGCGGTATCGACAATCTTGCGCACTTTGCGAATGGGGTGATTGTCGGGGATACGGTCTTCCAGACTGACATAGCTTAAAAGTTCGCCCTGGTTAGTTGAATCGCCGCGCATGGATGGTCACCCGAGATAAGATGCCGGTATTGTCTCATTTTTAGGGTTTTTCAACAGCCTGCTGATATGTTTTGACCTGTCAATTTTCTTTTCAATTTCTTTCAATAATTTCTTCAATAACAAACGGTTTGGTCAGGACACGGTCAGCTGTTAACGACGGTAGATCACTCTGATATACGCGGGTTGGTTACCGCAGGACTTCGCTTCGTCGTGGAGCTGCCTCTCTCTAGGATCGAGGGTCATCAAAAAAACACTGATGCCTCATAACAGGCACGAGGATTCTCCTCACCGTGCTTCTCATGCCCTGGCTAAACCGTTCGTTTCCTCCGCTGCTCTCGCTGTTTATGATAGCGTGTTAATCAAACAAACCTTAGGCCGCTCTGATTTGCGTACCCATTATCTCGCAACAAATGGCCCACATAAAACCCGCCAGCTCCCGTGCAACAGCGACACAGATCTGCACTTTTAATTTGCCCTTATTCGCCAAATCCCTATAGCGTCCACACAACCGCTTTTGCGCTTTCCAGGCGATGGCCTGCACAGCCGGCGATGTTCGTTCAGCTCTGCGCTGTATGTGTGCCGTTCGTCGAGCCTGGAACCGATAACACCATCCTGCTTCAATCAGTACGCGCCTGACGTGGCCATTACCGGTCTTGGTGATGCCACCTCGTCGTTTACTGGATCCGCTGGAGTGTTCGCTCGGCACGAGCCCGAGGTACGCCATTAACTGCCGCGGAGACTGAAATCGACTGATGTCACCCAACTCCGCAATCACTGTCATCGCCGTTACCAAATTGACTCCCCTTAACGCCATCAACCCTTTGACTACAGGTGCCAGTACCCAGGTATCTATGACGCGATTGAGCTCGCGTTCCATGCTTTTTACTCGACTCTGTGCCTGCTTCACTGTATCGACATATTCCTCGAACACTATTTGTTGGACCGGGTGATTAAATTTTACGTGCTCCATCCAGCGGAAGTGTGCCTGCGTCCAATTGCTCTTCGTACCATCGTAGGTCTTGCCGTGTCGAAGAAGGAACGAGCCGAGTCGAAGCTTTACTTGTCGCTCCGTTATTTTCATGTCCTCTCTGGCGCGTGTAAGATCTCTTATTGCCTCCTGCTCATTGCCCGGAACCCAGACGGCTGTCAGCTCTCCGGCGCGATGGAGCCGCGCCAACGACTCACTGTCTCGACGATCAGTTTTTACCCTGTCTCCTGGTTTAAGCGGTGTCAACGATGGAGCCAAGACAGCACAATCGTGCCCCATTCCTGTTAACTGTCGATGAATCCCGTAGCCACAAGGGCCGGCTTCATAGCAAAAGGACACAACTTCGCCTGATGGATTGATCGTCTTGACTAATTTCCTTATCGCCTCTGGTGTATTGGCTATTTCTCCGTAATACCGCGGCTTAGTTCTGCCGGCATCTGCTATCGCTACCGCAATCGTTTCTTTGTGTGTATCTAAGCCAACGTATTTAGTAAACTCATTCATGCCTGCTCTCCTTGATTATGGCTCTGCGCCGGTATCCAACCTCAGCGTAACCCACGACGTCGAGGATGGGCAGGTCAATACATGATGTCTAGGTTATTGATGTTGGTGGACTATATTACAGCCGAGTTAAGTCCGCTTGACATGTCGATTTAACGCGAGACTCGCTATGGCCATGAATGCGTGGAAAAGTATCGCATAAAACTTACCACTGACAATGATAGCCGAGATGAATAAAAGAAGATGAAAAGTGCATAAATAACCGAATAAAACATACGTCACGCCGGGCACGTTCCGATAGCATGCAAGCCAAATCGACACAGATGCTATGGTGATTGCGGCAAAAGCATAATGGATGGACCAGGCATTTTGCCCGGTATCTGCGAGCAAACCGGCGTCACCCAGCAGTAAATTGAGCGCGGCGTAAAGCTCCAGAAGCAGGTTGGCAGTCAGTGTCAGCCAGAACAACAGTTTCATTTAACCTCCACCTTGTTATATGGGAGGCAGCGTGTTCCTTTCTGCCCCCAGGGTTAACCTTGTAATATAAAAAGTTGCCTAGCTAATCCGATAAGATTTCAGGGCTGCTGCCGAATTTCTAATTTCTGTAGTGCTGATCGACCCAGTCAGGCGCTTTATACAAAATGCGTATGTCTTTGTGGCGCCACGCGTCCTTGAACATATCAATGAACTCATGGGTTTGGATATCAATGGGATTGTTAATGCTGTTTGCTGTGCGTGTAACACCATACTTTATTTCGCCAGCATCACGCTCATCGCGGAATGTACCAAATACTTTATCCCAGATAATAAACACCCCACCAAAGTTTCGATCTACTTGATCCGGATTGCGGCCATGATGAACCCGATGGTGTGAAGGCGTATTCAGGACGCTTTCAAGCCATCCCAAGCGACCAATGGTCTGGGTGTGAATAAAAAACTGGTAGAACAGATTGATTTCAATAGCCCGCAAAATCAAGTCTGGGTCAAAGCCAAGTAAGACCAGGGGTATCCATTGGAATGCCCAACTCCCCTGAATCGCGTGTAAAAAATTCTGCCGCAGTGCGGTAGAGAAGTTAAAGTGTTCGGAGCTATGATGGGTCACATGTACCGCCCAGAACCAGCGAACCTTGTGTGCGACATAGTGTTTAAAATAAAAGAACAAGTCCGCCAAGAGGAAAATACAAACAAATTCAATCGCCTTTGACTCACTTTTCCACTGCAGGGAAAAGGGTTGGAGATACTGTGCAAGCGCGGTTATTACCAGTGCAATAGCGATACCGTCTGTCAATTTGTACACAACTCCTGTGCACATATTAGCCAGGGTTTCTTTTAGGCAATAGCCACTGCGGCCAGTCTTGTAATAACTGTAGATGGCTTCGGCAGCCATAATCGCTAAAAAAATTGCACCTGCGCTAATCACAAATGTCAGGGCGCGAATGACATCTTCCATATCGAACTCTCCACATAATCGCCACTTTTCAGGGCATTAAGTCATTTTGAATGGCTAAATTATGTCAGGTCATTTATCAAAGTGATTGACTGATAGCTCGTCTTTTTTTACAATCTCTGCCATAATTTGGTGGCTTAGGTTTCAGGGTGACAACGTTGGAGAAACCGTGGGGGAGGTAGTTCTTGTTAGCTAAATTCAGCATTGCGCGGGAGCTCGGCGACCTGATAAGGGACTATGTCCAAACGCATCAGATTCAGTTACCTGAGCTGGAACGGATTCTGTCCAGAAGACAGCCAGATAAACGCATGCCCATCACCGATTGGTGGGCGGCGCTAGAGTTGTTGCGAGACTTTACGCAATTGCCGCATATCGGCCTTGAACTGGGCAAAACCATCGCCCCTGCACATGCCGGATCCGTGGGTTATCTTATTCAAACCTCAGGTAACGTCCTTGAGGCGTTGCAGACGTTTCATACAAGCGAGCGCATGTTGTATGAGGGCGCAATATCCACCCTTGAGGTTCTAGGGCAACAGGTTAGGGTTGAGTGGCCGCTCGATAATGGAAAGTCTACCAGGGAGTCCAATGATACTTTGATGTCTGCCATCGTTTCTCTCTTTCGAAAAGCCTCGGGAAAGGAAGGGCTAGCACCATCGAGCTTGGGTTTTATTCATGATTTACCGCGCGACATAAATCCCTATATCGATTATTTTGGATGCAAACCCGCGTTCAATTGCCCGTGCACCTACATCACTTTTTCCTTGGCGACCTGTAACACGGCTATCGCTTCTGCAGATCCCATGCTGCATGGCATACTTGAGGAGAAAGTGCGCTATCAACTGGCCGAAATGCCAGAGACGGAGGTTTTTTTACGCTGGTTTTATCAGCATTTGTTTGCGCTTATCAGGCAAGGGGAACCAACCGTAGAAGCGGTTGCCATCCGCATGAATCTGTCACCAAGAACGCTTTTTAGGCGTCTGCAAGAGCATAATCTTCACTTCAAGGATGTGTTGATGGAAACCCGACGTCTGCTGGCAGAGAAATATTTGAAGGAAGGAAAGTTCACTCACACTGAGATCGCCACTCTCCTAGGCTATTCCGAACAAAGTGCATTTAGCAGAGCCTTTAAAGCATGGACAGGGCTAACACCCCGGCAATATCAATGCGAGTCTTAAACCGCTTACCTGACAAAATCCATCGTCTCCATTATCGCAGCAGGCAATTGACAATACCGGCCTGATGACTTCTCTGATAAAGGGGTACTAGGGATTTTCCCGCGTAAACGGACAAAAACCGCTGGAGCCCGTGTCATTCCTGGCCTCCCAGAGGGGGTTACTTCTCATTTCCTTACCGTTTTGGAGTATTTTGGCTAAAATCACTGCCTTTGGGCATTGATCATGGCCACCGAAAAACGTATCAAAATCCTAACCGAGACGGAGATTTCTGAGCTGTTCGGTCCCCCCACTCTGAATTCGAATGATCAACGTTTCTTCTTCGCACTCAATGACGCTGAATTAGCAGAGTGTAAAAGGATCCGCGAGCGCGATCACAGGTGCATGTTTGTTGTGCTGCTGGGGTACTTCAAAGTAAAGCCCATCGTGTTGAGCCCCGGCTACCATCAAATTAAGCAGGACCTCAAGTATGTGTGTTCCGAAGTCATTCCTGGTCCTGGCCTCCGGCCCTTCAACCTTACTCAGAAGACCCGAGTTCGGATTTACCAACGCATTTTCAAACTGACCGGCCATCAGCGCTGGCTGAATAAAAGTCACCGTTCAGCGTTGATAACGGATCTAAATGAGCATGCACGGGCATGGAGTCAACCAAGATCCCTATTCGACAGGGCTATAGAATACTTGTCAGCACAAAATATCGCCATACCGGGGTATACGGTTCTGCAGGACTTGATCAGTGACGTTGTGGGCGTCACAAGCGATCAGTTTGCCCGTACACTTGAGAAACTCTTATCTGCGGACTTGGCAAAGATGTTATCTGAACTTGTCAATGGTAATAACTCCTTAACCCTGCGGCAGTTGCGTCAATCGGCCAAAAACTTCACGGGAACAGAGCTGGAGAAGGAGCTTGCTGTGCATCGCCACATCCAGCCTTGGATGCAGGAAGTGGATGAGGTATTGAGCACGTTATCTCTATCCTTGAAAAATCAGCAACACTTTTCTGAGCGGGTGGATTACTACGGTGCCAAGCTTAAACGCCAGTCTATTGGTAATCAGCGTCTCTATCTGTTGTGTTATTTGCAATCCCGCTGGTTGCAGGCACTGGAGCGCATAGCCGATGGTTTTGTTCATCATGTTCGGCAGATAAAACAAAAAGCCAAGGCTCATGCGCAGGAAGCGGTTTATCAAGACTGGCAAAAAGCCGCTAAAAATGTCAGCAAGGCGGCAGAAGTGCTGCACCTGTTCATTGATGACAGCATCGATCAACAGCAGCCTTTTGGGACGGTAAAGCAGAAAGCGCTGAGGCTTCTTGCGGAGAAAGAGCTTGAATCCGTTTGTCTGTTTCTGAATGAGCAAAAGCGTTCCGTTGAGGAAGCTACGTGGCAGTATTATGACCAGAGAGATAGCTTAAGGGAAGGGTTGCTCCGCCAGCTGTTTCTTTGCCTGCACTTTGAAGGCAGTGCGGGCACTCAACGCCTAGCAGGAGTGCTGGATCATGCTCAACTTGATCTCTCAGCCCGAAGAATGATCTTAAAGGCAAATATAGACAGCCGACTGCCAGCCAAGAAACTATTACCGCTCTTGCAGGACGAGGAAGATAACATTAACCCAGGCCGCTACGAGTGGTACCTGTACTTACAGATCCCCGACCGGTTGAATGGCCAACTGACTTTGCCGAATGTCGTTAAATACAGGGCATTGGAGGCTGATCTGGTAAGTCGAGCGCGCTGGCGAAGGGATAAGACAAAGTTGCTAGAGCAAACCCAGCTGCCAAAGTTGTCCGCCGAACCGAATAAGCTGATTGAGCAAATGAACAGGGATCTGGAGATCCGTTTGCATGAAGTCAGTGAATATCTGGAACAGGACGATAACCGAAACATTATCCTACGTAATCCCAAGGGTAAGCGTCTGTGGCGATTACCGACGGCAAGTAAAAAGTACCTGGTCAACAATCCCTTCTTCCAGCAAATACCTACCACTGGGGTTGCCGATGTGCTGCGCATGGTCCACCGCGACACCGGGTTCATTGACTGCTTTGAGCATGTGCTGGGCGCCCAGTCTAAGAGCCGAGTTCACGAATATGACCTGCTGGCGATTCTGGTGGGAAATGCGACCAACCAAGGCATCTACGGCATGGCTCAAATCTCCGACCGCACCTATGATGGGGTTCTAGGGATTTTCCCCTCTAAAAAGACATAATCCTCTGTAGACCACACCAATAAATGGCTGCGGAGGTGGGTTACTACTTATAAGTGTGGCAAATTAGGTAAATATCGTACATTTAATACGGAACAGCCCTGATATGGCCATCAAAAACGAAATTACTATTCTCACGAGAGCAGAACAGGCAGATCTTTATTCCCCACCCATTTTTTCAATCGAAGAACAACGTCTGTACTTTTCTCTGAACGATGCGGAATTGGCAGTTTTTCGGTCAATTCGTCTCAGAGCTCATAGATGTTACTTTGTCGCGATTTTGGGATACTTCAAATCAAAGCCCGTCATCCTAGATATCGCTTACTCGCAGGTTTCTAAGGATTTAATGTTCATCAGTAAAGAGCTGCTTGGCGGCAAGGGGCTCAGACCATTCACTCCCTCACAAAAACAAAAAGATCGACTCTACGCAAAAGTATTAGACCTTGCTGGTTATCACAAATGGGACGAAAGTCAGCACTTCAATTCTCTTTTCGACCACCTTGTTCAGGTGGGCAATGCCTGGCTGGAGCCGCGTTACCTCTTTGATACTGCTATTGAATTCCTAACCAGTCACAGCATTGCTATCCCTAGGTACACCGTACTCCAGAGACTGATAAGCAGAGCGATGCAGCAGGTCAGAAAAGACCTGGCGCACCAACTTAATCAACTCACCAGTCCTGAACTTCACGTCTTTCTGGACAGCATAACAGCCATTGATGACGGACTAAGCCTGAACCAGCTCAGAGGCGGTGCAAAAAGTCTGACCGTACCTGAACTTAAAAAAGAGCTTGCCCTTTATCATCAGTTAGCGCCATGGCGCACGCAAATCAATGGCGTTATCGATGGGCTTAATCTGTCTCTTAAAAATCGACAACACTTCGGTGAGCTCATCAACTATTACGGTAGTAAACTCAAACGATTCAAACGCGCACAGCAGCATCTATGGTTGCTATGTCACCTGACAGAGCGGATACAACTGGCACTGGAACGGTTAACTGATGGGTTCATTTACCATATCCGCAAGCAACAAGAAGCTGCCAACACCTTTGCACAACAAGCAGTGTTCCTGTCCTGGCAGTCAGCCGCGGACAATGTCACGAAAGCGGCAGAGTTACTGCATCTGTTTGTGGATGAGAACATTGATGATAATCAACCCTTCTCAGTAGTCAGACAACAGGCATTGAAGGTCATGAATGACAGGGATATCCAGACCCTCTGCCTTTACCTGAAAAAACAGAAACGGACCGTGGAAGAGTACCAGTGGCAACATTACGATGAACAATGCAATCTCCTGGAGCAACTGTTAAGGCAGGTGTTCTTGTGCCTTGAATGTGAGGCCGGTAAAGGCTCAGAAGCCGTCGTCGCCCAACTTCAACAGATGCAGACGGAAATCGCATTCGGTGGACCACTGAAGACGATGGATACGTCGCTCATCCCGAAAAAGCATCTCCCATGGTTGGTTAAACAGGATAACGTTAACCCGCAACGTTACGAATGGCTGCTCTACCGGCAGTTAACCTCACGACTGAATGGACGCATTTATTTGCCAAATGTTACCAAATACCGCGCACTGGAAGACGACCTGATCCCCCAGACATCGCAGGATACCTTGCTGGCCTCATCAACACTGGACAGACTAAAACAGCCCGCAGAGTTATTGTTACAGGAGAAACAACATCGACTGGAAAGCGCGCTCAAAGACGTGGCGCGCCATATTGATGAGGGAGATAATCGCAATGTAATCATGAAAAATCGCTCGGGCACCCGCTGGCACCTGCCAACAAAAGGCGCTACATCTCTGGTCAACAATCCCTTCTTTAAGCGAATGCAGCCAGTCGGTATCGCGGATGTCCTGCGGTATGTTGAGCGCGAAACCGGGTTCATGCGAAGCCTGACACATGTGCTGCCAATACAAAAACAGGGAACTACTCATCAGGATGATTTACTGGCCATTCTGATTGCTAACGCCACTCACCGTGGTGTGTATGGTATGGCGCAGATCTCCGACCGCAGTTATGAACACCTGAGTACAGTACAGGCTAACTATATCCGACCTGAAACGCTGCATGATGCCAGCGACGTGATCAATAATGCGGTGGCTTCATTACCCATCTTCCGCCACTACCATATTCAGGAGGACCAGTTGCACGCCAGTGCGGATGGTCAGAAATTCGAAACGCATCTGGAAACGTTTAAAACCCGGTATTCCTCGAAGTACTTCGGTACCAATAAAGGGATCACGGCCATGACACTGGTGGCCAACCACAGCGCCCTCAATGCTCGGATCATCGGTTCCAACGAGCACGAATCACACTATATTTATGACCTGTTACAATCCAACAGCAGTGAAATCAAACCTGACGTACTCTCGACAGATACACACGGTGTCAATCATGTTAACTTCGCCTTACTGGATCTATGCGGTTACAGTTTTGCACCGCGATACGCGCAGTTCAGTAGTGTCATCAATGATCTGTTTGCCGTAACTGAAAATGAACACGGCGGCACCAACCTTGCCCTGAAAAAGCCCATCAGGACGAATGTCATCGAAACGGGATGGCAGGATATTAGGCGCATTGTTCTGTCACTTCAGACAAAGCGAACGACACAGGCAATGCTGGTAAGAAAGTTGTCTGGTTATCCTTCGGGGCACCCGACATTACAGGCGCTGACGGAGTATAATCGACTGGTCAAAGCGCAATATTTACTGGATTACATAGACAATGCCAGTTTGCGGCAGTATGTGCAACGTGCCCTGAACCGGGGAGAAGCATGGCACTTCCTTAGACGAGCCATTGCGTCGGTGAATGGTGATCAGTTCCGTGGCAAAAACGAGTCTGAAATCGCTATCTGGAATGAATGCGCAAGATTGCTTGCCAATGCGCTCATCTACTTCAACTCCGCGATACTGAGTCATCTTCTGGGACACTTTGAAGCGACAGGTGATGAAGAAAAAGCGGCTATCACTCGTGCTGTTTCGCCCGTTGCATGGCAAAATATCAACTTAAGCGGGACGTATAACTTCACTAATACTGGGAAATTGCCCAATATTGGCGAAATAACAAGGCCGATAGTGGATGATTAGGCTCCAAGCTGAAAGTAAACCACCTCCGCAGCCATTTATTGGTGTGGTCTACAGAGGATTATGTCTTTTTAGAGGGGAAAATCCCTAGAACCCCAAATTGTCAGTTTTGTAGTTTATAGCGCCATCAAACCCAAGCTCGTTAACAATCCAATCGGCTTTGTCTTCGCTTCCTACTACGCCAATTACACGCAGCCCGTCTGCTTTAGCAAGCTGACCTACAATTGAGCCTACAGAACCTGCTGCACCCGTAACAATAAGTGTCTCACCTTCTTTGGGCTCGCCAAAGTTATATAAACCTGTTGTGGCCGTTAGGCCTGGTAGTGCAAAAACACAAAGGGCCATTTCCTCAGTAATGCCAGGCTGAAGTTTGTTAAAACCAGAACCGTCACTGAGCACATATTCACTCCAGCCAGTCATTCCCATAACTTTGTCGCCTACCGAAAAATTAGGGTTGTTAGACTCAACCACTTCGCCCACACCGCTTGAGCGCATTACATCGCCAAGCTCCACAGGTGGAATATAACTCTCTCTGTCTTCACTCATCCAACCTAACATCGCAGGGTCTAAAGACATGTGAGTTTGCTTTATCAAAATTTGACCGTCTTTAGGCGTGGGAATTTCGAGCTCTTTGCTTTCAAATAAATGTGGCCCAATTTTTCTGTCATGGGGGCGATTAACGAGTGTAATTGCTTTGTATGTTGACATGGTGTCCTCCTGTTACAAGCACAAATGGTCGACGTCTTATCGAATGTAAAAGCGCATCGCTAAACACGGTTACATCTGCGCTGTTTAAAATAGGGTGGGGGTTATAGACATAAACACAACCTATAACACAGCTTGCTAGCCATACAAGCGGTATCGGGATTGTTCATGACCGATGATATTTTCTTAGACGGTCCCTATCGCCAATTAGCCGGAGAAGAAACACTAGCGCTAATGAACACTCTGCATCACCTTGCCTTTGATGTGCTACTTTACGTTATCGCACTTCATATAGGCGCGGTAATATTCTACAGCGTGTATAAGAAGCAAAAATTGGTTCCCGCCATGGTGCATGGCAAAAAGGAGTCAACGACAGCAGGTATTACTGACCATATCTGATCTCACAGTTTCGATGAGTCGGTTTTGACTCCATCTGACAGGCAGCTATGAGCGTATAGCAGACGTTAGAGGAGCCTCCGTTGTAGACTAGCTATCTGATCGTATACCGGTCGTTCAGATAACCACGAACCACTGCCAATTTCTGTCACTCTGGTCAGTTTACTTACCAGCCCAACAAGGTACACTACAGACTTTTACATTAGCAAGGATGCTGATGTTAGCTGCAGAGCAATACACCTATCAACGCCATCGTCCAGAGCAAACATTGCTCTATCAACTTGTTGAGAAACATTACCCTGCCTTCGCCGAGATGATGCAATCTCAGGGAAAGGCATTACCATACCATGTGATCAAAGAGTTTGAAGAGTTTCTTAAGTGTGGTCGACTTGAGCATGGATTTCTGCGCATAGTCTGTGATGACTGCAAACATGAGAAGCTTGTAGCTTTCAGTTGCAAGCGAAGAGGTTTCTGCCCGAGTTGCGGAGCTCGAAGGATGGCTGAGAGTGCGAAACTACTGGTTGATGATGTATTGCAGGGTTACCCTGTTAGGCAATGGGTGTTAAGCTTACCTATTCCCCTAAGGTTATTACTCGCCAGATACCCCAAAGAACTCAGCAACGTCCTGCAAATCGTTCACCGCGCAATTTCCACAGACATCATCCATCGTTCAGGCTACTTGAAGAAGCAGGCTAAGACAGGGGCAGTCACCTACATTCAGCGTTTTGGTAGTGCGCTTAACTTAAATATACATTTCCATATGCTGTTCCTTGAAGGTGTCATCACACAAGAGCATGGAAAAATGACATTTAAGCGAGTCAAAGCGCCGAGTCATTCCAATATGGAGGCGTTGGTAAACACCATCAGCCAGCGCATCGCACAATATCTCGAAAAAGCAGGGCTAATTCAACGCGACATTGACAATACCTATCTGGACTTGCCAATTAACGATGAAGACAGCTTGTTACCACTGCAAGCTGCTTCGGTCAGCTACCGGATCGCAGTTGGTGCAGATACTGGTAAAAAAGTGTTTACTTTGCAAACCATGCCAGCAAAAGATCCTGATCACTTAGGACAACTCGCAAAGATAGCTGGATTTAGCCTACATGCAGGGGTCTTCGCAGATGCAGATCAACCAGAAAAACTAGAAAGATTGTGTCGTTACATCGCAAGACCTGCAATAAGCGAAAAACGCTTAAGCCTCACAACGACAGGTAATGTCAGATACGAACTCAAGACACCCTACAGCAATGGTACGACTCACGTATTCTTCTCGCCGATTGACTTCATTAGTAAGCTAGCTGCCTTGGTACCACCGCCTAGACTGAATCTGACGCGGTTTTATGGCGTGTTTGCGCCAAATGCCAATGTACGAGCAGAAGTAACTGCTTCACAACGCGGCAAGAACAGCCCTCGTTTAGCAGAGCATCTGAAAGATTCAGATAAGCCCTACCAGGCGCGCAGCATGTCATGGGCACAGAGGTTAAAACGTGTATTCAACATTGACATTACCATTTGCGAAGCTTGCACAAAGGCGAATGTCAAAATCATCGCATGCATTACAGAGCCTGCCGTCATCCAAAAGATACTCTGGCATTTGGATAAGCAAGATTCACCAATTACCGCTAATTCTTGCAGAGCGCCGCCACTGATTGAGTCAAAACAAATAAGAACTGACGATTACGTTATTCAGAGAGATTTCAACTTTGGCGCTTAACGGCTCCACCGCCAATATAGCTTGAACACTCATGTGTTGAGGCATCATGTTGCACATATCGAGAGAATTTTTCAGTCCCAATGATCAGCCTATTTTCTTATCTTGACTACACTTACTTCGTAATTGCTTCCTGTTTTTGGACCTAAATCGCATGAAACAAGCCTTAAAGCCAGTTGTCACAGAGGATAGTATATAGCGTTAATTTGTCTTAAACTCTGGCATGGACGCGAAATGAAATGGCCCAGCGTGCTGCGCTTGAGCTGCAAGATGGCTTTTATGTCAATTTAGGGATTGGTCTGCCCACCCTGGTCGCCAACTATATTCCAGAACATATCAACGTCTGGCTACAGTCGGAAAACGGCCTGCTGGGCATTGGTGAGTTTCCGACTCAGGACACGGTTGATCCCGACCTGATTAATGCCGGGAAACAGACGGTAACCGCACAAGCAGGGGCATCATTTTTCTCGAGCGCAGAGTCCTTCGCCATGATTCGTGGTGGGCATGTCAACATTGCCATTTTAGGTGCCATGGAAGTGTCTGAACGTGGCGATTTGGCTAACTGGATGGTTCCAGGTAAAAAAGTCAAAGGCATGGGCGGCGCCATGGATCTGGTGGTTGGGGTACAGAAAGTCGTGGTGCTCATGGAACACTGTGCCAAAGATGGCAGACCAAAACTGCTTTCCGAATGTAGCCTGCCTCTGACCGGTCAAGGTGTCGTCAACCGAATTATTAGTGATCTCGGTGTAATTGATGTGGCTGAACAGGGTTTGAAACTCGTAGAACTGGCCAAAGATGTGACCCTTGCACAAATTCAGGCCGCTACAGGTGCCAAGCTGATCACAACGGGGCTAGATGCAGCTTAAATCACACAGATCAGGAGCAGCCAAATAGCTGCTTCTGTTTTTAACCCACTAATCACCTGATTTTTTAAGAGCACGCGAGTCTCTAAAATTATGAATTAAATCTCAAAAATTATAGTTTCACATAAATAAGCCTCAAATTTTTAACTACCAAAATCGATCAAATTTCAATCAATTAAAAACATTCAAACAAGAGATTGATTTTAAATTTTATTCTTTAATTTTCAATCACTAACAAGCCAAAAACCTACACCAATTAGAACAAATACTCTATTCAGCGTGTTTTTTATACTGATTAGTTTTTTCTAGAGCATTTACTCTTATTTTAATTGTGCTATTTTTGTCACATGGAGTAACAAATGGTCTCGGTTTGCACAAATCGAAATCATCCAAAATGAAAGCTTAAAGCATCAACAAAAACTGTCATAAAAGACTTTATAGCCCAAGGGAAATGTATAATGAAATTAAAAGCACTTAGCACAGCAATGATTCTTGCAACTGTGCCTATGACAGGCGCATTTGCAGCAGCACTAGATCGTTCAGGCCAATCTATTGCAGCCTTCCTACAACCTGGCAACTATTTTGAAGCAGGTATTTCTGTTTTAGACCCATCTGTATCTGGTAAAGCTAATGCAGGTTATACACCTAACGCTGCTATTCCTGCAGCATTAGCTGGTCTTGAGAATACCTCTCTATCAGACATGGGTGAAGATTATTACTTCCCAAGTGCAGCATTAAAGTTTCAAGTAGCTGATAAATTATCAGTGGGTCTTTTATACGATCAACCTTTTGGTGCTGATGCAGCCTATTCAGTTGGTGATGCTGGAGCAAACCCAGCATTAGCAGGCTTGGGACTTCCAGCTGCATTATTTGCTGGACAGGGCTTATTCCATGATGGCCAAGAAGCAACTGAAGTAGAAGTTACAACCGAAAATTTAACGTTCCTATTAGGTTTCCAACCAACTGAAAACTGGAACCTATATGGTGGTGCAGTATACCAGACCGTTAAAGGGAATGTTCAATCACGTGGTACCGCATACGGTTCTACTATTGCATTAGGCCAATATAATGCAGATGTGAAAGAAGATTCTGCAGTAGGCTGGATTGCAGGTTTAGCTTACCAAATTCCTGAAATCGCATTAAAAGCATCTTTAACGTATCGTTCTGAAATTGATCATGAAGCAGCAACGAATGAATATGGTACAAGCTTAATTTTAACTGGTTTAGTTCCTGGGCCAGGTGCGGTATATAACGAAAACACTACTACTAAAATTACAACTCCACAATCTGTAAACCTTGATTTCCAAACTGGTATCATGGCTGACACAGTCGCTTTTGCTAATGTGCGCTGGGTAAACTGGGAAGATTTTTCAATTCGTCCTGAACAGTTTGGTACAGTTTCAGAAGCTTTAGGTGCCGCAGGCTTAACCCCAGATAATCCAAATGGTTTTGACTTAGTGGGTTATACAGATGATCAATGGTCAGCTACTGTAGGTGTAGGCCGTAAATTTAATGAAAAATGGGCAGGTAATGTCTCTGTAGGTTGGGATTCAGGTGCAGGCAACCCTGTTTTAACTTTAGGTCCAACTGAAGGTTACTGGAATGTTGGCCTAGGTCTGCAATTCTCACCTGCTGCAAACTACTTTATCGCTGGTGGTGTGAAGTACTTCTGGTTAGGTGATGCTAAAGCTCAACCTGCATCAATGTTTGGTACAGGAAACTCTGTAGCACAATTTGAAGATAACCATGCTTTAGGTTACGGCTTAAAAATGGGCTATCGCTTCTAAGCTCTGATTAAATAAAAACCACTTTCGAGTGGTTTTTATTTTTTAACTCTAATTTTATACACTTGCATATCATTTGCTTGTTTTACAAGCAATTAATCCTGCTCCAAATATTAATTTTTTAAAATTTATCTTTTATTTTTATTTTCTTATTTATCATTTAGTTAATATAAAAATATAGTATAAATACTCTAAGCAACCCTTTTATTTAACCGCCTTAGTTCATTTCTTCAACAGAGCTGAGTATTTACTCTTTTTAAAATTATGTTACTTTCCCAGCACATTTTTGTTACAGATGGCATCAGGGAACGTACCATGAAGCTCAATGGGGTTCTAGGGATTTTCCCCTCTAAAGTAACATAGAACGCTACAGGTATTATATTATATGGTCTGTGGCGGTGGGTTACCTTCCAATATTCTGCCATCTTATATAAACACCATCAATCATATTGG
>UEXN01000365.1_pt2 | contig 26716 bp, 12 predicted proteins | sample 1796711 | NCBI WGS metagenome assembly UEXN01 (sample SAMEA4772470, study PRJEB27181) | metagenome | reverse complement strand
GCACTAGGGTCATGGTCTTCTCTTTCCCATTCTTTTTCAATATCATCTGGCATACGCAAGTATCCGACACCACTTATAGTTCCTGTGTGTGTATGCACAGGATTAAAATCTCCTGCTACACTTATATTTCCCCAACTTTGATGCACTGTACAACTAAGATTCATGTCATTAATACGATTATCAACAATTTCAATGTGCTTGTCTACTGCAGTACGCTTGGTGTTTTCCCATGCTACATAACGACTTACTTTGTAAAGTTCTGCACTGCCATCTGCAAGCATTTGTACAAAGCCTTGTGCAGCATCGTCATCCAATACATTTTGATCAATTGTGAACTCTCGTTTCATGTTACCTGCAAGGTTCATACTATGATCTTTTGCTTCGCTATTGCGTTCAAATAAATCTGTAAGATCATACCCAACCTGTTCTGGTATAACCATTTTAACAATACTAGGACCAAAAGGTCGTAGTATTTCTGTTTTTGCTTCTGGGTATCCAGTGTCTACTACTTGTTGCATATATACGGGTTCCTTGATAGATCTTTTTGTACTAGTCCCCAGGTACGTTGTTTGGGAGGACTAAATGTTAGTTTGTTTTCAATTATTGTGTAATCCTGTCTTTTTTGATAGCACATGCTGTACTCATCTTCTGTTATTTCTATGTAATTACCAGGCAATACATCATATGATATATCTATTATACATCCTTCGTCATCAAAATACAACTTATGTTCTTTAGTTGCATGCCCTATTGCTTGTTCTAATGATTCGCTTAGTGCTTCAAAGAATGTGCTGCTCATATCTCGCTATTAACTCCGGTGTACAAAAATCTTTATGAAAATAATGAAATGGTCTGGTTTGTGCGTATCCGTTAACACAAAAGATCATATCATCTGTTAGTGCCCAATGACATGCATCACGCCAATCATCATTTTTAAAGTTGTTTATATGTTGCTTCATGTGCGTAAATGTAGGATAATCCAGTGAAGGCACATAGTAATCTTCGCTGCCTAATTCAGTTGCAGCAATGCTCATAAACACGTCTGTGTCTGCAGTATTGTGTCTACAGTTACTTAGCACTGTGTTCTTATATACGTTAAAGTTGTTTAGCACAGTTTTGCATGTATCAAAGAATAATTTTGTTTCAGCACAGTGTCTAAAATACATAAAACCATTGTAAGCATTGCATAAATTGTTTTCATGCCACATCTTTCTGTGTCGACGATCCTCTACAACTTCGCCTCTGTAGTTGCGCACTTGTGTAGTAAAGCAAACATTTCTAAGTCTAGCACCTGCCCACCAGTGATCAATATTGCTAGTGATTAACATATCACTTTCAACTTTAAATGTTTCTTTAAAAGGAGTAAGTTCCCATGCTAAACATTCATTCGCAAATGGTTCCATAGTAGATATAGTAATGACTTCGTCAAACACATGGTGCATATGTTCTGGCACCTGCGTTGCAGTATCTACTACAACTGCAAAGTTGTTAATGTTGCAATAGTTTTTTACACTGAGAGCAAGTAGATATGCACACTGCAAATATAAATCGCCTTGTGCAAAAGTTAAGTATCCTTGTTCTAGAGTTTTAGGTCTCAAAGTTTATCTGCCACTTCTAGTAAACTACGTTTGTTCATTACATGTAAATCGCCAGTGTAGCGTACAACATTGTGCGAATCTTTGTATTGATATTTTAACAGCCAGCGTCCATTATTATAATCTAAAATACTATCACTACTACTAAGCGCAGGTAATGCATAGTTGAATGTACCTGTGTTTGTGTACCCATTGCATATTTGGTGTGCAATGCTTAGTGCAAAGTCATTACGAAAAGGAGTTTTGCGAAAGCCAAATAGATTTGCATAATACACATAGTTTTCATAAACACTCCGCCAGGTATCGAATATACGTTTTGCATGTTCACTCTTTTGAAAATATACTACTGTAGCCCAGCGCATTTCAAATCCATTGTTTGTCATAAACTGATCATGTTTAAAAACTTGGTTGCCTGTAATATCCCAACTACGGTTGTGGCACATAAAGTCGTGATTAGAACCAAAATATTTTGCAAGTGTATCACACTGTACAATATAATCACTGTCTAATAATATAGTTTCATCATATGGGCTCAGGTCATAGGCATTAAATCTTCCTATGTTATTCCATTCTGTACCTTCTAGTTCTCCATTAGGATAACGAAATGTACGAAAGTTGCGTTGCTCTGGATCTAATTTTACTATTGTACTAGGCACATTTAGGTGTTTAGTTGCAAGTCGTGCGCAAGTTTCACTTAGACTTTTGTAGTCTAACTGCGCACTTTCACTGTATAAAATTACAACACCTTTAGACAGAGACGTCACCTGCTTTGCGTTTTGTTTTTAATTCTTGATATTCGTTCAACCAATCATTGTGAACTTCTTGCCATCGTTGTTCACATAGCACTATTAGTTCTGTACAATCGATCTCAATAGGTGTATCATAACTATCGCACAATATACTCTTAGTACTTTGCCCAAATAGACCTGCGTTTGTATTTTTCATATACAAATAGTTCAACAGTGTCATATCAACACGAAACATTCCACCGTTATGCGTAACAGTGAGTCTTTGCTGTTGCTGCTCTTTTAGAGTTTGTTTTTGCCGATTGAGCTCAAAACGTTCTTTAGCGTATTGTTCTAGATTTTCCATACTTGATATTATAACAGGACCTCTCGGTCCTGTCAATGTTTTTATTTTTAAGAGTTAGTTATTAACTACCTGTTGCTGTACCACTTAGTGTAATACTGCCGCCGTTATCTGCAACATGTGTAGTATCATGTTTTTCGAAACCAAAAGTCATTCTGTGTGTACCTTCAACTTGATCTTGTACAGTATAGATTGACTTGTTGTAACTAGTATCAGCCGCCGAGTCTACCCATGTACAACTTGTTTCTACACTTGCACCACTGTCTTGTGTGCGTAGTTGCCACTGCACAAAGTTTGCTGTGTACGGACCTGTGTCTTCTAGTTGTTTAAACACTGTAACATAACTTGATGATAGATCATAGTAACCTTTGTTTGTTTCATTAGTAGCCGGTGATCCTGAGCCGCCACTCTTGCCCGATGCTTGTGCAGTTACTTGATATGTGCCTGCTGCAGTAAGCAAGTTTGCCCATTCGTTACCTTTAGTATCACTGCCATGTCCACTTTGTGTTCCACTAATACTTAGACGTCCGCCTGCGTTAAAGAAATAACGTGCTTGGTTAGTACTGCCCCATGCCCACTTGTGAGTAAATGTAAGTGTGCCTGTGAATGTGTTTGTGTTATCTCTGTTTGTGTTACTTGCACTCTGGCGTGTAGCCACTGTAAGTCTCGCTGTGGTGATACCCGCAATGTTTGTTGCTAGTGCCGTGTATGCAGAAATTGTATCACCTGTACTAGGGTTACTAATGCTTGTAATAGTTGTACCTTGGTGCGATGCAATACTGTTCATTCTTGCTAGTAGTGTTGTCCACTGTGCTGCAGTGATTGTTGCTCCAGCACTTACAGATGCTACTGTAGTACTTTCACCATATCCAGCATCACTTGTGCCTGTTCCCCATAAAGCGTTTACTGAAGTAGCAAAATCATTATAGTGATCATCGAGGATGGTATCTCCGCTAGAATATGCCATTTATAGTTTTCTCCGTTTAATTTATTGTAACAAAGGCTTCTACTGTGCCTTCTTCCATTGTTGTTTTGGAATCGATAGCTCTGCCAAGGACATTGAATGCTGTGATTGATTCATCTGATTGTGCAGCTCTTGCCATGCCGTTACCTGCACTAACAAGTCTATCACCTTTATTTACCATTCCCATAACACGCACCGGAACTCTTCCTGCAACCGCAACTGGTGCTCCACCTTCTTGCGCACTGTTCATCAAATACGCTGGCTTACTACTAACAACACCGAAAACATTGCTAGATAATTCGTCATTTACTGCTGTAATTTCTTCTACTCCGCCTAGTGCAACTACTGTGCCTGGCGCATAGGATGTGTCTGCTCTAAAGTTTTCCGCCAAGTCAGCATACTGTGCCGCAGTGGATGTTCCGTTAAATGTTGTTGCAAACACTGTTGCAATTCTGTTGCCGCTACTACCAAAGTTAACTGTGCCACTTACAAGCAAGTTGCCTGTCATTGTGCCACCACTTACTGGAAGTGCACCGCTGCCTGATACTGTACTGTCAACATATGCTTTTGTTGCTGCACCCGAAGCGTCTGTTGGTGCTCCTGCTAGTATCACTCTGTTTGTTGCACCGTCAATGGTCATTGCAGTGCTAACAACACCGCCGTCATTGACTTTAATAAGAATGTCGCCATCGCTAGTTGCATTTGAAATACTTACATCGCTACCACTAACACCAACTGTTAGGTCACTGTCAACACCAACAACCAAGCCTGTGTCATTAAGCACACTTAGTACGCCACTTGTGCTGTCACTTGCATTACTGCGCAAATAACTTGCTGCTGCAACGCCACCTAGTGCATCACTGTCTGTTGCTGTTCCTTGAAACTTGTTGCCTGTAACTGCAGTACTAAGTTGGATACCTGGCTTAACTGTTGCAAATCCTGAGATAGCACTCTGCGGAGTGAATGTTGAATCTTTGGATACTGTGCCAACTAATACGTTGTTTGTAAATAATTTTACAACAACATGATCTGCAGAGCCGGTGTCTGTTACTGTTTCAACAATAGCACCTGATGTTCCTGTGCCACTTGTAAATGATGGCCCAATTGTAGTGAACCCACTACCATTATAAACTTTTAACTGACCGTTAGTGGTATCCCACCAAAGATCACCAGTAACACTACTACTAGGAGTACTAGAACTTGCTGTACTGCTACTAACAGTTTTAAATGCACTGCCTGTATAAACTTTAAGTAGGTTGTTTGTTTTATCCCACCACATCTGACCTGCAACTGGGCTTGCTGGTGCACTAGTATTACTAAAGTTTTCCAATAGTTTTACTAGGTTCTCATTAAAGAATTCACCGTAACCCGCATAGTTCTTACCAATAAGTGTAAGGTCTGTGGTTGTATCAATGGTACCATCTGCTACTGTTGACAGGATAGTACCGTCGGTTTTGTTAACTGTATAAGCCATTTTTTATCTGCTCCGCATGTATTCGTTAGTATTATTTATCCACTTTATAAACTTAGTATATTATATGCTACTAAGATTAGTCAGTGTTTGAATTCTAACGGTGTAATCAATCTGTATAAGTCTGTTTAGACTTTTTTGTACCGGGTGGAATACAACATGTGTTAGAAGTTTGCCCGTGTTAACTGTGCCTGTCCAACTGCGTAGGCCCAGCTCGTCAAATGTATATGTGTCGTTAAAGTTGCTTGTGTTATCAAACGCTGCTTGACTGTTTGGCTCACCATAATCCAACAAACAACTTACAATGATATCTGTATAAATTTGTCCTGATGTATGGCTTACAGTAAGTTTGTTTCTTGCTGTGTCTGTGTTTAAACTACTATTATCATCTACAACTTTATAGTATGTTTGGTTGTAAAGGTTAGCATTAGCACCACTACTATTTGCTGGCAAGTAAGTGATTACACCTGTTGGATCAACACTGGTTCCGCCATTACCAAAAGCCATTTCATGAACGAATCCAGTTGTTTTGTTTGCAATGCTTAGAGCAAGTGCCTCACTCATATTTTCATAGTGAATAGCATTACGCTTGTTTACATAATCCTCGCCTGTTTCAGGATCAAAGATACGAATATGACCTTCCATCATTACGCCACTAGTATCTTTAATAGCACTTTCGGGCTGTTGTGGTTGTTCGATATCGTCTTTGTTCATGTTTTTCTTTTCCATAGTTTATACCTTAAGCATACATTCTACATTCTTTTCGCCTAAATCGCTATTTGTTTCTAGTGCGATTCCAACAATTTTTCCTTGTCCGTTAGTACTTGCTTTGCCATTGTGTGTTGCAAAAACAGCCTCGCCTTTGCTTACACTACCTACAACACGCACTGGCACACGACCTACTAGTGCAACTGCTTCACCATCTGCAGCACTGTTCATCAAGTATGCTGGTGCAGTTGAGATAACACCTGCAAGGTATGCATCATCAGGACCTGCTGTAGTAATTTCAGCATCGCCGCCTATTACTACTACTGTTCCAGGAGCGAGTTCAGCATCTGCTGTGTAAATCTCTGCCAAGTCAGCATATTTTGCGCTTGTTGCAACACCACTAAATGTTGTTGCACCTAGTGTGCCATTTGAACTGTTGTATGTCAAAACACTGTCTGTCTTTCCACCTACGTTTCCAGTTGCCGCAGTAGCAAAAACTGGGAAGCATGTGGCATCTGTGCCTTCATCTGCTACTGTAAATGTTGTTGCTACTGCCGCTGTGCCAGTACAACTTCCTGAACTACCACTAACGTTACCGGTGACGTTACCAGTAAGTGCTGCTTCAACAGTGTGTACTAATAGTGTACTAGCGCCTGCACTGCTTGTATCAATAGTCAGGTTGCCTGTAGCATCTCCTGTGGCTGTTGTTGTGCCTAATACAAACTTGTCTGCACTTTCATCAAATCCTATAAAAGCATTAGCACCTGTAGTGCCACGCTCCATGATAATACCTAAATCGTTTGTGTTTGGATTTGCGCCCAAACTCCTTTGAAGCATAATTAAACCATCGTCAACTTGCAATGTAGCAGTATTAAGTGTAGTGGTTGTACCATTTACTGTGAGGTTGCCTGTTACAATAACTTCTTGACTAAATGTAACAGCACCGGCTGCTGTAATTGCAATAGCATCTGTATCACTAGCAGTTCCAATATTTCCATTATCTGGAATAATTAGACTACCGCCAAACGTTGTGCTTGCTGCAACAATTGTTTGCTCTGCTACGCCATCAACAGTAATAACAACACTTCCTGTGCCACCATCTATTACTTCAACTTGTGAGTTTCCTTCAGTAATTTTATCTGAGCTTAAACTACTGACTTGTGCATCAACATATGCTTTTGTACTTGCATCTTGAGCCGCAGTTGGATCGCCCATGCCAGTAATTTTGTTTGTACCCATTGCAATGTTGCCAGACATCGTGCCGCCGGCAAGTAGTAATCTTAAATTATCCGCTGTGTCTACATAAACTTTTGTTGCTGCATCCTGGTTAGCACCTGGATCTCCCAAGCCTGTAATTTTGGCTGTACCCATTGCAATGGCACCACTCATTGTGCCACCTGTTAATGCTAACTTTAAGTCTGCATATGCTTTGGTTGCTGCATGTTGATTGGCTGTTGGATCTACAACATTAATAATCTTTTGGGTGTTTACATTAACGTCACCTGCGGGTACCCAAGTAAGTGTAATATCGTTTGTGTTCTGTGTTGCTACGATAGGAGCAGTGCCGATAATCTTTCTAAACTGTAAATCAGCACCAACTTTGCTACTGAATACTGCACTACCACTTGCTCCTAAGTTGTTACCACCGTTGGCTTCACCGCCGCCTAGTCCTGGAGGTGCTGCACTAACCCAACTATCTCCATCCCAGGTTAAAACGTGGTTTGTTGTTGGTGTGCCAGTGTAATCAACATCGTTAAGACCTCTAATACTAGACGCTGCAATACGAGCGTCTGCTCTCGCATCTGTAAAGTATAAGTTTGTGTTTTCAGTAATATTTGCAGTTGTGATTGTTACTGCGTTACTAGTTGGACTTACACCGTTTACTGTTTTTACATAGGCTCCTTCAAGAATAGTGGCTCTACCGTCTAAGTCAGTAAAGTTACCATCTAGTTCTACAAATGTAAGTGCCTGGCTTTTATTTGCTCTTAGTGTAATAGTCATTTTTTCTCATCCTCAAGTGCTAGTGTAAACATTGTACAATATTTATCAACCATTATCATCGAACCTCAACATAATCTGCTTCAGCATATCCATCTACTACAAAGTTTCTGTCATTTAGTTCTAGTCTGTAGTTTGGCACCTGCGCTTCACATGCTTTTAAGAAGTTAGCATTTACTGTTGTACTTTGCTGTATACCTAGTCCGTTTGCTGCAGCGCCGCTGCCTAAATTATACCATGTATTTGTGTGTGTATTGCTTGCTGGCAAGTATTGATCTCTGCCGCCATCTACTACAAGGAATCCTGGACTAATAAGTTGTACTACTGCAGTTCCGTGTGTTCCTCTGCGCAGGCTACTAATGTAGTTGTCTGTGGTGTTAATCTCCCAATAGGTAATACGCTCACCGCCAATAAACACAACGCCAGGATATTCACTGTCTCCGTCTACTTGTGCAAGTACACTAGCATCATCTACATAAATCTTTGTATCTGTGACTACTGCTTCAGTTTTAATTTCTGTAGTAGCATCTTTACACATTCTTAGATATTCAACATTGTCGTTCATATCTTTAAAGATTCTAAATCCAACACTTGGCTGTATCTGATTTTCACTAATATGTGTAATAACCACAACACTTGCTCCGCCAATAGTTGCCTTTATTGCATTATTCATTATAATGCTTGAACCAACAGTTATATAATCACCTGGATGCAATCTAACTCCATCTACTGTTATCCAGAAGTTGTTAACGTTAGTTACAATTCTATCTAAGTCGTATGTACCAACTGTGCCTGAAACTACACTACGATCAAATCCTGCAGTGTCAAAGTTGACAGTATCAAACTCGTCAAGTACTGTGGTTGATCCTGTACCTTGTCCTTCGAATACTTTTGTTTGTATACGCAATGGATCGTGATTTGCAAATGTGTTAATGCGCAGTACACTTGAACTTGTGAAACTTACACTGCCCTCAATTGCAATTTCTGTGCCATCTGCACTAATTGTGTACTGTGATTCACTGCGATTAAACACAATAACTTTATCACCGTCTGCTGGTGCAGTTGTTAGAGTAATAAATGCATCACCTGCTGTTGCAGTATAATCCTCATTACGAATTGCATTTAGTGTAGTGTTTGTGCTCTGTTGTATCACTGCAACGCCAATGTCACTTGGGTTAACAATTGTTGATTCACTTGCAGTAGTTGAGATATTAAACTGCACAGTTGAGCCATCACCTGTGTGATACTTGCTATTTGCTGGACGCAATCTAAGTCCATCAATCTCAACAATTGTATTTGCACTAAATGGCTGTGCAAAGTTTACTGTGTTATCCAAAGCATAGGTATTAGTGCCTGCAGTCATTGTTGTTGTTTGTAGTTTGTATTTGGTCGGTGCATCTCTGTCTGTTGCTTGATTGTAAGCAGTTACATGAATGAATGCGCCATCTGATGGTGCAGTGCTAAACGTAATTAGTGATCTGTCATCCTGTGCTGTAACTGTGACTGCAGTCTCAACACCATCTACATATACTAAACTTTGTTGTGTTAGACTTGGAATGTTACTTAACACAAAGGACACTGTGGTTCCGTCACCTGTGTAGGTGTACTCGCCTACCAACTTCTCGCCAGTTTGTCCGTATGCATACACATGAAGTATATCTGTTGCACCGAGTGGACTTGGAAGTGTAATAGTTTTTGTTTGGAAGTTTGTAGTGAAAGTATACTGGCGCACAGTGTTTTTGTATACAATCAGTGTATTATAATCATCTGCTGCTTTGTCTGTTCTGCCATATTGGAAATCTGTAACTTGTCCAGTTGTATCAGTGAAACTTGTGTAACGAACTTCCATTGCGTTACCATCTTTTTCATAGTCGTTACTTGCATGTGTGTAAACTTCCATGTCAAGTGTGTCATAGACTCTGCCTGGAATAAGTTCTTCAGGTGCATGACTATTGTAAGTATCAACAAAGCCTGCTCCATCTACTTGAATACTAATTGGGTCAATGCCCAACTCAACCTCTTCTATATATCCATATTCTACATATCCTGGTACTACAAATTCAGCACCTTCAATGCCTGGATTTCCAAAATCAATACCTTTGTAAACAGTATCAAGTCCTGCAAGAACAGCAAGCCCATCGCTATCAATTTCAAAGTTATCAAATCCAATAACATCAAAGTTTGCACTATCAAAGCCTGGATCTTGATTAAAGTTAGGGCCATCAACTTTATTACCTAAGTACCCAGTGCCTTTTTGTAATAACTCTAAGTCATCGCCAATCATTCCACTGGTCGGGAAGTAGTATGCAGCAATTCTGTCTGCAGTATTTGTAAAGTCTGCATCTAATTTAACTGTCAATACTGTGTTACCGCTAGTATTTTCTACACTAAACGTTGCGCCACTAGTAAAATTAAGTGCTACATCATATACTTCTTGTGTTCCTGTAGTAGTATTTTGATAAGAAACAATATCACCTGTTACATATGCAGTGCTTGCTGCCCAATCCTTAACGCTACTTGTATATGTAATACGATCAAACTTAAGAGTAGTATCAAAACTTCTTACTGTATTGTTTACAATTCTTGGACTTACTAGTATGCCTGTGCCGCTGCCTGTAACTGTGATAGTTGGTTCCTGAGTATAACCACTGCCTTTGTTTTTCATTGTGATGCTAATAATTGTATCACCGTTTGTTTTTGCATCTGCAACTGCTTGTACTCCTCCAGCTAGTTGCGGAGCACTAATTGTTACAGTTGGATCTGTGATATAACCAGTACCAGCATTTACAATTTGAATACTGTCTAGTCTATAACCATAGTTTTCGCCCCATGGCTTGTTAAGTCCTTGTGTTTGTAGTATTTCATCTCCGCTACGCTCGCCACTTGGCTTACGGAAATATTGTAGTACTTCATCATAGTATGCATGCAAATCAAAGTCTGTAGTATCACTGCCATATGTGTCTATCTTATCATACTTGCTGACATACTCGCGAATCTTGGTCTTATATGGTTTTACTTCATTGATAAAGTCTTCAATGAAGTTTGTGTTATCAAACTTAAATGTGTTATACTGATCTAGGCTGCGAATCTTATGTGCAACTGTAATAAACGATGTCTTAAACAACCAGTCTTGACTGAAGTTATTTTCATTAAGTGCATACTCCATCAAACGGAAGAACAGTTCATTCATGTTTATCTCATAGTCGCCTATGAATACATCATTTTTTAAAGCACTTACAATTTGTCTTATCTCTAGTGACGGAACTTTATCAAATGCTGCAAAGTCAAAGCCGTCATTGTCAAATCCTGTTGCCTCAAAGTTACTGTTAGTAGTAGCAAAAGCATATAAACTTGCATTAAACTGCAGTGTGCCACGCTCAATAATAACCTCGTCCCAGCCTGCGTCAGTCTTAGCAAACATGCTAAAGTTGCCTTCATCGTTACTAGTTACTTTAGCAATATCGCCGGTTTCTGCATCAATAAGTGTAAGCAAGTCTGCTTCTAGTGTTACCTGATATTTTGGAACAGTTGTCACATCGTAACCTGCAGCATAGTAAGTTGCATAGTTCCAATAGTCACTTGTGTTATAAGCCTGAATGTTTGTCAGCTGCCAACTTTTATCTGCTTGCAGTGTGTAGATAGTCCAGTAGTCGCTGCGATTTTCATCTTCTAGCACAAGTACTTTATAGCCTGTACTTAGAATAGCAGTATTCAAGAAGTCTCTTTCTTGCACTGAGTCAACACTGATGTCATATTCACCGCTGTTAACTGTTGGAATATTCTCACTGCTCAGTAGTTTTGTTAAATTACTGTTTCTTGCAAACGGTGATTTTACAAGAACACTGTTAGTATACTGTGCTAGTACCTTAAGTGCTGCAGCACGGTTAACAAACATACCTTGACGTGGTTGTGTAAGCACTCCGTACTTTTCAATTTCACTTAGGAATGGATCTGGAACCAAGTTACCAACACTGTCGCTGCCTGCTAGACTGTCAACAAGTTTTGTATACATTCTTGTTGGGATAGTTTGATCAATATTGCCTCTGCCATACAGTTCAAACTCACTGTGTAATACACCTTCGTTTTTAATTACATCATAGTTAATGCTTAATACAACATCTTTATCTGCAAAATACTGTTTACAGTTATACAATGCAACTGCATCTGTGTCCAAGAATGCAATGTGTGGCAATCCTGCTGCTTTAGGATCTTCAATTAAACTTCTTACACTGTCTGCACTAATAGTTCTAAATTCTGCTTCATTTGGCACGCTTGTGATATCTTTTACCCAGAAGTAGTAGCGAGGCTGTGTGCTGTCTGTTTTGCTATCATATACACTTGCTGTGTTAAATTGTGTAACGTCTTTTACTGTGCCTTCGCCTGTGTACTGACTTGGCGGTACTGTGCTCTCAATCCACTCATAGATGTCAATACTTGATCCGGGAAATGCTTGCGCCCAATAGTTTGTGCGGAAATCAATATTGCCCTGCTCTGCATTTAGATAATGCACAGTGCTTGTATCCCACCATAGTCTATTTTTATATTTGTAATTCCAAAGATTGTTATATAGCGCAGGATCACTATGACGCACATAATTAAGTTCTGCACTTGCAACACCTGCAATCTTGCCTTTTGCTGGATCAATATAATCAAGGAATAAACTAACTTGACCTTGCTTTTTATTGTAAAGTGCAACACGATTTATTCTATCTACATCAACTCTAGTACCTTCACTGCGTAGTACATTCCAACTACCTGCTCTTGTATTGTTGTTAAATTCATATACACTGCCACTGTTAGTAAAGTTTGTTGTGTCATTTGGAGCACCAACAAATATTCTATTATCGTTGTATGCAATTGCGCTGCCAAACTTATCTAGTTCGCCGATATTTGTACTCTTTAGTTGTTGCCCAAAAACCATCATACTTGGATCTGCAAGAGTTGGAGTATTTGGATTCAGTAGTTCGTATGCATACACTGCACCACTTTGTGTGCGTCTATCAGTAAATGTTGTGCCGCTTTGATCAAATGTTGTTGTTGCTTCCAGGTAATATTCACTGTTTGTACTTGTTTCAATGTCAAAACCTGTTGGTAGCAATGTACTGGCTTTGTCACTAGCAATGCCAAGATTGCGTGTATCCGAATAAGCACTTGCGCCACTGTGAACATGCTTGTCAAATGCAACCTTTTCACCAAAGTTTTCATTTTCAAATGCTTGCGGATGATTTATTTTTTGTGTAAATTTAAACGGATCAACAATTGCTCCACTTTGGAAACTATTTCCTGTGCCAGGCATTACGCTTAGTTTATTGTAAAGCTCATTATTCGTAGTGGTAATGACAAGTTGATCACTACTGTTTTTACTTGCACTTACTCCTGGAATATTTGCTGCAATAATATCTGCTGCTAGGTCTGCAGGATCTGTGCTTGAACTACTTGCTGTCACTTCACGATCATCAATGAACAATGTGTGTCCGTTTGTAATGCTATAAGTACCACCTTGTTTACTAGTCACACTAGCGTAGTTTTTGCCTGCATCCTGTAATATGAATACGCTGCCTGTGTTAGGATTTGTTTCATCCTCGCCTGGACTGCCAATAGCAATAATACTACCTTTAGTATCAATACCAACACTTATACCAAACTGCTCGTTACCGTTTGTTTCATCATCCAAGTCAACCTGATCAATCTGTTGCATCTGTGTAAACGTGCCAGTGTACACCTGAATAATATCACCCGCTGTAGGTGTAGTTTTGAAAGTAATGGTTTTACTTGCACGAGTATAATATCCGTCAGTTGATCCATCATTGTCTGTTGGAACATCATCATTATTTGTTTCAATTTGTACTACACCATTTATTTCAACGTAGATTTTAGTTTGCAGTGTGTTAGTAGTTGTAAATGCTTTTGTTGTGCCGTCTGCAATAAACTTTTCAGCATACTGAGCATATAGATATGCTTCGCCGCTGTTTGCTTTACCACTAATAGTTGCGTTAGGTGCACCAACAATAACTCTTTTGCCTGTATAATCACAATCTACGCTGTGTCCAAAGTCTCCACTGCCTGCTGTGTAACTACCTATTTCTCTAAAGTAGTCCATTTGTCTAACAACAATTTGCAGATTATCTGCAGGTGCACTTGTAAACGTAATAGTACTACTGCTTACTGTAAAGTCTTTTGTAGGCAAATAAACTTTGCCGTTTTCATCTACAACATTAAGTGCATTTAGGTTGACTGGTGTAAAGTTTAGTGCAAGTCCGGCAGTACTTCCGTCACCGGTTATTGTGCTAACTTTTTCTTCATCTGTGATAAGATCAATTAGTGTATACGCATAAATCTTATTAGCACCTGGAGCACCAATAAACAAATATCTTCCATTGCCGCTCATCGCCATAGCAAAGCCAAACTTATCGCTAGTGCTTAATGCACTTGGACGAATGGCTGGTCTGCGATTAAACGCTCCTGTGCTGTCGATGTAATAAGGGAAAGCGGCACCTTTGCTACTCTCTGTATCAGGTGCGCCAATGATTGCATAGTCGACGGCAATAGCAGTACTGGCACCAAAACTATCTAAACTATCGCCGATAGTTGCTGTAAATATGCTGTTGCCTTCAATAAGAATTCCGCCTTCGCTGCGAACATAAGGAATAACCATACCACTACTATTTGCAGGTGCACCGACTAGTGCTATTGTGCTTGCACTGTTGATAGCAACGCTAGAACCATAATCATCATCTGCATTAATTGGGCTTGCTGTTTTGACACCAGTTGTACTCCACGGACGAGCATTTTGTAGTACTTGCCAATCGCCATCACTATCTTTGTCTACCCATACTAGTTCTTTGCTGTCCCATCCACTTACAGGTGTGTATGTGCTTAGATCACTTGGTTGTGCAAAACGTACACTACTAAGTTTATACATTGGAATACGAACATCCTGTATGTCTGCTTCAGTAGTTGTGTCTACTACTACAAATTTATTTGGACTAGGAACTCCTGCAATTTTTGCAACTCTGCCAATTGGCTGCACAGCCCGAACAATCACATAGTCATCTTCTACAAGTCCGTGATTTACGTCTGTTGTGTAAATCAAGAAACCATTGGTTGCGCTTTCAACGCTGATGACTGTGCTTAGTGTTTCATCAATTCTGCGCATGCCCCAAGTATTTGTACTATCAGTTGCAACCCATATCTTTTTGCCTTTACCAAGTTCGTCAATGCGTGAACTTAGTGCTTCTAGTCCATCGCCATTAATCACTGTAAAGTCAACATCATCCAGTCTTGCATATCCTGCACTGTCTAAGTCATTTAATATAAGGCTGTTTGCGTTTCTTGTAGCAAACACATCACCAGTATAGTTGTTAGGTGTTTTGTAAAGATCTTTTGCTTGCACATGATAGTGACCAATAGTACTAGGTGTTGATTCTCCCTCGGCATGAAAGTGCAGTACAAATGGATTGTTTGAGGCTTGATCTTCTGGAATAATTGTTTCAATAATTTGGTTACTGTCAATGCTGCCGTATTCGCCAACACGGAATGCCCACTCTTCGAAGTAGTCAATGCTTTGATCTAAATTAGTAAGTTCTGCATCAATGAGTTTGTTGATTGCTGCACCTGTACCTTTTTGCTTTAGCATACCTTGGTAGAACTTGACCTGACTAACGTCATCCAGTCCTAGTCCTTGCAAATAGTCTTTATTGTTAAATCCAATAATACCTTTGCCCAGTTTGTCAACACCATCTTCAAGATTTAGATTGTCAAGTTCAAAGAAGTTTTTAAACTGTCCTGCTTTGTTAGCAAGGTTTTTAACAAGTCCTGTTTGTATATTGTCTGCCAGTGTCCAGTCATCAAACTTGAATATACTGCTTCCATCAATGTTGTATTTTGCAACATAAGTTTTACTATTAAAACTAACCAGATCGCCTTTTTTGTAATCTTCGTATTGTTGCCAAACGTTAATAACATCATCATTAATAAAGAAACCTGGAGCATGCAGTGTGCCATTCCAGTCACCGCTCTTTGTGCCGATTAGTTTAAGTCTACTATGTCTGTTACCAAGCTCAGGCTGATATATGATATCGTTAAAGATTGTTGTGTTGCTAAACACAAGTACATGTTCATGCTGAATAGGATCACATTGTGCCGAATATAAGTTTGTGTTTTCTGTGTCAATACGAATTTCAACAGCATTGTCTGTTCTGCTTATGTCATAGTAACGAGGATTGATTATAGCGTTATTTGCATCTTTTAATCCGCCGGTAAGATCATCAACTGTTGCAAATGATCTGTTAACAACTAATGTATCATAATACGGACTTAGTACAATAACACTGCCTTCAACCCACTTTTGTTCTGTCCAGAACGCAAACTCTGTTCCGGCACTAACAAAGTCAACCTTATCACCGGCGCCGGTTGTTCCATTGAATACAAATCCACGACTTAGTAGATATCTTTGGTAAGCAACCAAGAAATCAAATACTTGTTGCTTGCTAGTAATAACTGTGCCATATGGAATATTGATTATCTTATTATCAAAGTCTTTATATTCAAATAGCACTGTTTCGCCTACACGAATTTCTTTAGGCTGATTTGATGAGACACTAGGCACAATTTTAAAGTAAGGATTTTCAATATCATAACCTTGTATTTCATAACCGTCACTGCGCTGAATAATCTGCACACCACTGTATACTACACGCTCCAGTGGCAAACTCTTCTTAGTGTAAACACTTAAATCTTCATCAGGTATAAAGATGTTTTCACTTTGACTACTAGGTGTTACACTCTCTGCAACTACTTTTAAGAATTTCTTGTCTGTAAAGCCAGCCATACCATAGCAAAGGTTTAGTTCTAGGTTGTTGATTTTGGTAATAGCATCGTCGACACCATATCCATTAAATCTAGAAAACTCACTTATGAACTGATTATAACCTTCAACTCTAACTATACCATTGTTGCTGTCACTTTGTCCATGCATTTGATAGTCAGCAATGCCTGGTCTGTAACTCTTATTCTTTTGCAATATTTGATCGTACTGTGCATTGTTTTCATACATGTTAGTATCAAACATCAGTGTGCCATACTTTGCAGGTTTAATTGTTGCAGCAAGAATCTGTAATACAAACGGATATTCGCTGCTACGTCTCCATGCTGTCTCTGCAGGACTGCCGTCACTGTATACCCAGTCGCCATCAGCATTTGTTTGCCTTGCATCTTCAACTAAGAAGTCAGCCGGTGGTTTTAATGTGCCTTGTGCATCAACTGGAATAATACTCATTAAGTTTGGACGCTGACGTTTTACGTCAGTGGTAAATGTAGTGCCTGTTGCATCATTGTACAGCATGCCATCACGCAGATTTTCCCAAAGCACAGTATTGCCTTGTGTGTAAGGTGCAACACCATAACGCTCATCCCACCAAGTTGGTTTGACACTAATTCCTAGCATTTCCCATGGTGTTGTATGCGGAGTATCTGTGTCAAAGAACCAACGATATATACTGCGCCAGTAACCAGGTATTCTTGTTTTGTTTATTTTTTCAACGCTGTTGCGATAGTTCCAAGTAAAACTATCGTCAACATTTAATGTTGTGTTTGGTGCTGTTTTAACTTTATTGCGTAATGCCCACTCGCCATAGTAACTGCGAGTAATATTATTTGCTTCACTTAAATCAGCAAGTGTGCTGCGGAAGTAGCCTGGAACAACTTCTGCATAGTCAAACAAGTCTTTGTTGTACTGTGTTTTAATATTATTATAGATACGTTTTTCTAGTTCTAATAAAACGTTGTCTCTGATATCACTCCAGCCAACCCATAAACTTCCATCATGTCCTTGTACTACAGTCCTTGCTGAAGAATATGTAGTATCTGAAAATATAGCAGGACTGGTCTTAGGATACAATCCAATTGCTGTTGGAGTAGGAGGCACAAAACTTCCGTTTGTTTCTGTGTATTCTACAATAGTAATTTTATCATTGACAGTAAGTCCAATTGTTGCAACACCAAGGTTAGTTGCCGTAAGCGTTAGTTTTGCTTCCACTGTATCAAATGTATAATCTGCACCTTCAACTAGTAAGTTATCTACACCGGTGCTAACAGGTGTATGATATACTAGTACCCCTTGATTACTAATAGCAGTGAGATCAAACTGTGTATTAAATTCAAATTCTGTTTCAGCAGCATCGTCAATTGTGTAAACTACCTGTGACTTTTGTGTGCCCCAAGGCAACATGTCACTGTAGTAAAACGGAAAGCTGCTGGTTTTCTTTCCTGCCATATGTGTTAAAATATCGTCAACACACTTGCTAGGATTAGACAAATCTAAATTCAGTCTATCAATATTGTCGATAAACTTGTTTTTAAATTTAGTATATTCATTTTTAACATACTTGATACTGTCAATAGTATTTGCTGTTTTATTGGTCAGTGCATACATAGGCAAGATCATACCTGCACTGTGCTGTAATATATTACCAGGATATGCTCTGTAGTTTAAGTCACGGATATTACTTTTACCCGGAGCAACACCAGTTAGTGTTTTAACTTGATGACTAATTTCAACAGTATGGTTACGCATCTGTCCCAGTGTAAGTGTGTCAAATGTTGCATTACCTGCGTTGCGTTCTAGGTTGTCTGGAACTTCATAGAAACTGTTTGCTGCTTTTGTTGCGCTGATAAACTTAATAGTTACAACATCATTCGCTGAAAGTGCAGTTGTAAACACAACGTACTCTCTGTCACCCTGGATAAGATGTGTGTATTCAGTTTGATACTTAAATTTGCCATTAACAAATACTTGTAGTGGCTGTCTAATTTTACTTGTGTCTACACTAGCACCAATTTCAAAACTGTAAAGTTCATTGTTTACATCATAACTTACAACCTGATACTGCGTAGTAGATTCAACTGTTTTAGTCCAGCCGTTGTAAAGTACTCTGTTTCCATTTATATCAAACTGGTGTGCATGTCCACTGCGCACAATAACATTAGTATTGCCTGAGCTCTTTGTATATTGAAAAGTGTCACTATCAAAGTTATTTTCAAAAACAATATCGCCTAGTGTGTTAAAGTTTTTATAGGTTAGTCCAAAGTTTAAAATTGTGTCCGGATTTGCGTTATTATTACGCTTGTAACTAAACAACTTGCTACCAACAAAGTTACTGCTAGGATATTTTGTCGTATCACTAAAGCTAACATGGTCTGGATCAAAGATATCAAACAGTGGATCTTGATTGAGTTTAGTCTTTTGTTGTGCTGCAGTCCAAGTAGTTACATTTAACCAATATTGCTTGCCTTGGTTGTTCGCGCCTAGTGTGCTTAACACACAGTTACCGTCCACTACTGTGCCGATGTCAACTAGGTTTATAATCTCACCAGTCACTGTATCACTGTCTTGATTAATAAAGTCTACACGATAAATCTTGTTTCTAACATCTGCATCTGCGTCTGCACTAAAGATAACTGTGTTGTCCTGCTGCAAATCAATACCATCAGCAAAGTAGCCTAATGTGCCATTAACGTTGCTAAGTGCATCTGTTTGTGTTGTATCAACAACTGTTACTGGTGTAACACTGCTTGTGCCCATGTTGAACAATTCTAGTCCACTATGGAATTCAATAATAGGACGCTTTGCTCTTGCTGCATCATCAATGTCTGCAGTGTAGTTGTTATAAGTTGCTGTTGCTTCGATAACTTCTCTATGGAACCAACGATTGCCTCGACTCCATGCATTTTTATCTACACTACTGCGATTGATAACAATATAATCTTGATCTATAGGAGCATTAAGTGTGCCATCCCAGCCGCCTGCGTCATATGCTACAGTGTCAAATCCATCACTGGTACTGTTAGTGTAAGTTTCAGGTGTAAGCATTTCATCTACAGGTGTAAGTGTAATGCCTCCAGGTTGTCCAACACCTTCAACAAAATATTCTCTGTTTGCATAAGTGCTTGGCGTAACATCACTGTTAAATTCTACTTTAAGTCCGTTAGTAAACTTAACACTGTTTGCACTGGCAAAGGTTTGTTTACCTAGTATATCATTACTAATATCAATTGCTGGCACTACATTTACATCAACTATTTGTATTTTACCAAACTGTGTTGCATTTACACCGTCTTGGTAATATAGTATGTCTAAACCAGCAGTGTATGGTTCAATTAGTTCAGGCAAACCGCTTGCATCTTTGTAGAACTCTCTGTTGCCGTAGGCATTGCCTTGTTTAATTTTTACTTTTTGTGCTGCGGGCCAGTCTAAACTGCGAGTCAGTTGTATTGTAGGCATACCTGCAATTGTGTTGACTGCAATACTATACACATCATAACGTGTTGCAATCGGAAGAGTTGTTGTTTCATCAAAAGGATTATTATCGTCATCAAATCCATAGCCATCAAATGGAGCGCCTGCATCCCATGCAGTTTCATCTGTTGTGACATTGACAAATACTAGACTTTTGCCATCAATTTCTGTTTGCACATCAATGCCGCCATGTTCATCAATAAATGCTTGGTACGGCTGGTTGTGAAGTTGTTTGTAGGTAAGCGTAGTAGCAAAGTCTGGATTTGCTGCTTGTGTTGCATTAATCTTATCGTTTTGTGCATCTGTTTCCGGAACGTTAAATGTAATCGTGCCGTTATCGTCACCGTTGTTAGTAACACCAAGTATTTCTCTTGTGCTAACGTTTGAGCCGTAATTACTAATACCACTGTTACCAATTTCAGTTTGGATCCAGAAAGGCGTGCCTGTTTGCTGCACATTAAATGTATAACTGCCGCCTCTTGCAACAGTTATAGTTGGGTTGCTGTTGTCACTTCCATCAATACTGTATTCATCCACAGCGGCTACTGTGCGGCGTGTTATAGTAAATGCTTTTTCAGTGTCTACTATGCTGTTGAACACCTGCACACTGTTAGGGCCTGCGGGCAACCAAAAGTATTCGCCATAGTTTACAAGTTTATCAAGATCAGTGAAGCCACTATAGTTATAGTATTCCTGATCGAACAAGTCACTGTGTGTGTTGACATTAACATTGTTATAGCGTAACTGATTTACAAAATCAACATAGCCAGTTAAACTTTCAATCTGTTTATTAGGAGTACGATATACAACTGCTGGTTCAAGCTGATAGTTTTGTCTATCTGTGTCTATTTCTTGCACATAGCTATCACCAACTGTGAAGTTAGGAGCAAACTTTCGTCCTATAAAACTGTTTACACGCTGTAAATTAGGTTCGCTAATTAGTTGGTCAACAGTAGCATTTAAGAATTTGTTGTTTTTTACTGTTTGGAATACATCAGGTAGTAGTACCTGACTTTTACGAAGTGCCATTAGTAACCATACCCCCCGCTGCTGCCGCTACTACTGCTACTAGAGCTGCTTGAACTACTACTGCTACTGCTACTGCTACTGCTCGACGAAGTTGTAGTACTTGTTGTTGTGTTTGTTGCTGTATTTACTACTGTGCTTGTGCCGCTTGCACTTGCACTTTCTGCTGCAAGATTTGTTGTTGTCTGGTTAACAACGTTACCACTTGCTTGTAAACTGTTTGCAGTGATAACATCAATAACTTCAATATCATTTACTGTTGCAGCATTAATTAAAATTTCATCTCGTTGACTTTGTATTTGGAATAAACTACCAAAGTTGCTTGTTGCAAGTTTAGGAACAATAACAATACTAAGCACATCTGGTGCTAGTGCATTGTACAAGTATGCTGCCAATTCACTAAAGAAGAAACTATCACCAAAGTCCCAGTTTTCAATAGCAAAGTAATCGTTGATAGCTCCAATCGTACGCTCTTTAATTTCACTGTCACTGACTAGTGTGCTTGTATTTTTTACTACTTTAAATGTTGCTTGCAATTCTTCGTCTGCCTTATCACCAAATAGTGGTCTGTAACTAATGCTATTGAAGATAATAGTATCACTTACACTTTTATACTGTTCTAAACTACCAAACTGATCACGCAGTTCATTTGTGGTTGGCTTTGTTGGTTTACCAATGCTGCCAGTAATGTCTGTGACATAGTTTCTGTAGTCAGTGTTATACTGACTTGTGAGCAAGAACAAATCTACAATGTTACTTGGGCTTGGATCAATACGTCTGTTGTTTGGGCTGTTATGGGTGTATTGAAATAACAAATCACTACGTCCTGTGCGCTTGATGTAGTCTGTGGTTTGTGCTATACTTTTAACATTAGCGCCATCTACGCTTAAAATATAAAACTTGTCGTCTGTGCCTGCATAAAATATTTGTCCACTGCTAAACTGTGCAATCACTTCATTAATTGCTGCTTGTGTCGCATAACGTTGCTCTACGCTAGTGGTTGTAACTGGTGTGTAGGTCAAGTATCCGCCGCTGCTTATACTGGTCTGATAAAACACAACTTTAGTACTTGCATTTGTGATCGGAGCAACCACAATGTCAAACACTTCTGGATTATCAACAACACCGTCGCTGTCAATATCTGGAAATGTAACTTTGATTCTGTTTGTAAGTGTATAGCCATCTGTTTCTGTAATTACATCATCAATTTGCATTGCATAGTCAACTGCTAGACTGCTAACACTGTCAGGCAGTGCATTAACTTTTAAAATGTTTACTTTATCTTTAATAGTTTTACCTGTACGTGGATCGAATATCTTAAGATCATTATCAAAATAGAAACGTGTCTCTAGTTTACTTTCAAACACATAACTTGTGCTTCTGAAGTCAACAGTGTAAGTTGATCCGTCGTTAGTAAACTTAAAGAACCAACTAGCATCTAAATTTGTGTTACTAGTATTGCCTGCATAATCTAAACTAAATGTTGTTGTTTGATTTAAATCCAGTGCATCAATGGTAGACCAGGCTTGTGTATCTCTGTCATAGCGCAAACCAAAAGTTTTATAATCACCGATTGCTTGAATAATACTGTTTCTTACTGTACTACTAATTGCAGTATTCCAAGGAGCAATTACCTGATCCAACACTGCATCTTGCGGAATAACTTCACTTAGCGCAACAGGTCCAATGCCTGTTTCTAAATTACCAACACCTTGATTTGTTCCATCAGTAACCACTGAACTTATACTAGCCCAGATAAAATCACGAGTATTAATTGTGCCACTAGTACCAGTGATAAGATTGTTGTTTGCGTCAAATACTTTGCCGCTAGGTGCAGTAAACTTTAGTAGCGCACCAACTTTTGCTAATTTTAAATTACTGCTTGTAAAACCGCCAATTTTAAGAGGACTGTTAACATCATTTTTAAAGTAACCCGTTACTGTGCCACTTGTTGTAGTTGATAAATTCCAACTAGCACTTAGACCTGTAACACTGATGCCACCATAGTTTTTTAAATAAAAGTGCAAACTTTCGTTTTTAAGAATATTTTTTTCTACTTGCTGACTAATAGTATTACTGATGTCGCTGTCTGTTATAAATGTAAATTGAAACTGTTGTAGATCTTCTGTGCGATAGAAAATTCCGTCTTCTGCAACAATATTTGTACTGCTATACTTGCCTGTTGTGTCGCGCACATCCAAGTAACGACTGATACCACTAACAGTTCTGTTAATTGCTTTTGACTTAATAATATTACTAAACTTTGTGTAAGGAAGGATTTGATAATCCTCACCTGTAATCATACGATCTTGTGTATAATACTGTTGCTGTGCTTTTAGTTTAACATCACGCAAGTTCTCTCTAGCACTGGCATTTGCAACAGTACTCTGTAAACTTAGTCCAATTGTTAGATTTTCGATTTGATTACTGTGACTTACATATGGAATAACAAGTTGCAAGTTCTGCATTTCGTCTGGGCTAATCTTATATGTAGTGCCAGCGCCTGTGCGAAAATAAACACGGAAGTTACCGGTTGGGATATTTGAGAAAACATCATCGCCGAACACTAAACTAATTTGATCGTTTGCACGACTGCGCACTGTAAACAAGTTTTTGTTGTTTGCACTTAAACTGTTATAGATAACGTTGTTGCCACTAATAGCAGGTACTTTTTCCCAGCGTGAACTTTCTCTGCCGGCATCATCAAGTTGATAAAGCCAAACATCGTTGTTGTCGATATTGTTAATGTCAAGTTCTACTGTGCGATTAGGTAGTTTCTCGCCAATGTTAAAGTCTGCACTTTGCAAGTTACCTTGTTTAAAGTAAAAGAAAAATCCGTTGTTAGCACTAGCAAATCCTCTGTTATCATTTCTATATAGAATGTTTGTTGTGCTGCTAGGCTGCGGTGCCACTTCATACAAATAGTCTGTGCCACTGTAGGTACCTTTGACCAGTTCAAAGTCTAGGTTTTGTGTGCCAACTGTTGTTTTAAAATCATAGATTGGAACAGTGCCAGGATTTAGTTTAATTTGATATTCTTCAATGTTAATGCCGCCAACTGTAGTTTTTAAACTAGGATTACCAAACTGTTGTGTGTTTACCATACTTGCATTAAGCACTGTAGTAAATTGTTCTAGGAAGTCACTATTAGTTGGATCACCCCAGACAATTTCTGTGTCACGCAGGCTGTTGCCGTTTGAATCTGCAATTGCTTCTGTTGTTTCTACACTAGCAACTTTAAGCAAGCCTCTGGCAATTTGCTGACGCTTTGGATAATAGTTAAGCATGCGAGCTAGACGTAGTATGCTGTCTCTGCGTTCTGCTGTTTCTAAAAAGTTCTCACGAGCATTTAAGTCTGCACGGAAACTAAGGCTTTGTCCTAGGAATGCAATTAAATCAATCAGTGCAATATATTCACTTGATTCAATAAAATCGTTGAAATCTTCTGGGTAATAATTACGCAAATAGTCAACCATACTCTTACGAATGGTTTCATAGTCGTAACTTTGAAAGTCTGCTTCACGGAAAGTCTCGTAGACTTTTTTCCAATCTTCAGCAGCAAATAAATTTGATTGTCTTGTACTAGCAGCCATGTTTAAATATTCCTATCTTATGCAGTATTTATTTGCAGAATTAAGTAGGTATATTATAATACTGCGTTATCAGGCCTGTCAAAACGTACTAGGAGATTTTCTACTTGATTGTCGATTACATAGCGCAATACTATCTGTACTTGTAGTCCACTTTCGTATTCATCAAGCGTTACCTCTTCCGGGCGTACTCTAGGATCATTGGCAATAACAGCATTTACTTCTTCAATAATAAGTTGCTTTGTTTCTTCTGTTAGTGGATCCATGATTAAATCACGCAAACTAGTACCAAAGTTGCCGCGCATTAGTTTTTCACCTTTGCGAATAGCAAAATTATTAAGTAAATCTCGTTTAATTAGATCCGTATCAGTTAACTTTGAACTACCAAAGTTGTTGCTTATTGTACTAAATCCTTTGTATGTTGCTATTGCCATTTTACTTTCCTTTTAGTGCTGCATCTGCTTGTGCTAGTAATGATTTAATCTGTGCTTCCAATGCCGCTTTTTGTGCTTTAGATAGTGTGCGTCTACCTGCCCACCACTGCTTGCGCAGTTCTCTGCTCTGATCACGCAGAGCTTTGTATGCTGGATATCCACCTAGACTCTTCTTGCGTTCGAATTCTGCTACTGCTTCGCGGGAACGCTTGCTTGCTTGTGATTCTTCTCGTTCTTCTATTTGCCTGTTTGCGGCTTCTATTCCAAACGGATCATCGTCAGCAGCATTTGGTAGTGGTTCTGCATTAAACTCATCACTGAAATCTGTTTGAATTGTTGAGCTTGCTTGTTCTTCTAACAAATCATCACTTGGTGTATAAGCAGTGCCTGTTATAACTTCGCCGCCTGTTACAGGAGTTGTTGTGGTAGTTGTTTTAATTTTCTCAACACGATCACTTGCTGCAGCACCAGTTTGCATACTTTGTTTAACTTTACTAGCAACATCTTCGCCACTAGCAATGTTTGTAGTATTAGGCAATACATTTTCAATGCTTTGCGTACCTGCTCTTACTTTTGTTGCTATCTCTGGTGTACTTACATTACTTGCAGTAAGCATACTTGTAATTTCTTTTTTACCATCAGTTGCACTAATACCACCGATGTTTACAAGTTTTTGATAATCTGTTGCCACAACACCCTGTTGAATTTGTTCTTGCAATCCTGAGTTTCCTAGCAGTTTGTTAAGACTACTTGCACCTGCTTTGCCTGTCCATACATTGCTATCACTTAGTTGATCGTTAAACACTGCTTCCGGACGCACAAATCCTTGTGCTTTAAGTTGATCCACATTAAAGCCAAACTTACCAACACTTTTTGTTGCACTGTCAATAAATGCAGGATTGTTTAAACTTCCTACTTGTTTAACAACTGCAGCGTTTAATCCTTGTACATCAAAACTATCCAGTGCACCAACACTAAATCCTGTGTTTGCTTGTTTGACCATATCTGTAATCGGGAATTTGTTTATGTTAGGTGCATTTAAAACACTGCTTAGGTTATCTGGAATGCTTGGCACTACTTTGCTTAATCCGCCAGCGACACTACTCAAATCAGGAAGTCCTGCGCCCAGTCCTCCTGCTAGTCCTGTAATTTTACCGCTTGCATCTGTTACAAGTTTACCAAAGTCTGCACCTTGCAGAGCTCCTGTTGCTCCTGCTAGTTGACCTGTTAGATCACCAATTGGTAAGTTACTTGTAATATTACCTAAACTTCCAGTAACACTGCTTATATCCAATCCGCCAGTAACTTGTCCTAGCACGCCGTCTGTTAATCCTCCCGGCAATGCACCAGTTAATCCACCAAGTCCACTAGTTAATCCACCAAGTCCGCCAGCACCACCTAATGCACCAGTTAATCCACCAAGTCCGCCAGCACCACCTAATGCACCAGTTAATCCACCAAGTCCACCTGCTAGTCCACCAGATGCACTTAATGCACCTGTGATTCCACCAAGTCCGCCTGCTCCACCTGCTAGTGCGCCAAGTCC
>UEXN01000875.1_pt1 | contig 26723 bp, 20 predicted proteins | sample 1796711 | NCBI WGS metagenome assembly UEXN01 (sample SAMEA4772470, study PRJEB27181) | metagenome | reverse complement strand
TACGCCAATCGCTCAACGTATTCTTTAACCATTCCCTTTTGGTAGTAAACGTCTACCACGTATCCACGGGAAACGGAATCGGCAGCCATTCTATAGGCTTGGGCTTTGTCCCAAACTTTGTCAGTGGAAACGGCTTTGTTATTAAGAAGTGTTACTAGTTTGTACATTGTTTTTTACCTTAGTAGTAGTGTTGTTGTTATGTCTCTATTATACAGATATCGGCTGATTTGTCAACCCCTATCCAGTCTAATTCCAAAAGAATTAGGAAAGTAATTTTTCGCAATGCTCGCGAATTTCGTGTTCGTGGTATCCTGCTCTGTCAAGACCTTCCATCCAAAAGATGGAAACAGCTTTGGAAAGATTCCCGCAAGCGTCAATTTTTGCGAGTAGTTTGCCGAGTGTGATTTGTGAAATTCTGTTCATTGTTTTTACCTTAGTAGTGTTGTGTCTTGTGTGCTTCTATTATACAGATATCGGCCAGTTTGTCAACCCCTATCCAGTCTAATTCTTAAATAATAAAGAAACTTTTGTTGATACCCAATTGTACCCTTTATCGTTCATATCCCAAACGAAAGCGTTAACGTGTGCTTTATTGCACATTACGAAGCGGGTGTCATTGGAAGCGTTTTGAAAAATCATTGTAATCATTGTTTTACCTTAGTAAGTGTTGTTGTTATGTCCCCCATTATACATACTTATCGGCATTTGTCAATAGGTGTGTGCAGTTATTCTGGGAATATTCTAGAAATAATTGTTTGACGTAAGTTGTTGCTGTGTAAGGGTTTACGTTAACGGGAGGGGGGTGGTGTTTTATCTTCGCGAAAAACCCATCGGTCCCCTTAAAAAAAGGTTAAGGTGGTTGTTACAAAACAAGCGCAGGCTGGTCTGGTGTTTCAGCTAATCCATTACACTCAATAACATTAATTAAGTACACAACATAAGATACCAATGCAAGCTACTCGCTTTGTGTTGATCCGCACAGCACACACTTGTATTGTTTCTTACGTATCAGATAGAAAACCGTCGTCCCGCACTTCTTGCAAGCGGGATAGCCTTTTACTACTTTCTTTGACGATTTCGATTCTTTCTTTTTCATTGCAATTTCCCCATATTCTTATATCCCTCGTTGTCCTACCACATCCGACACATATATTACTTTCATTGAGGCCGCACTTTCGGACACACGGTGACTTAACTGACATGACTTACCTTATTAAATATATCTAAACCCCTAGCTTTTACTCTACCAAGCAAGTATACGCTTGGTCTAGCACTGAGAAAATAACTAGTGAACCACAAACCAGATTACTTGCTTGGATTTAAATCCTGTGGGTGAGAGCTAAACAACTCACGACTTAGAAAATTCTTTCTTAAATCTTCCGTTACCGGAACCTGAATCTGCCAAATGTACTAGGAGCGGGTAACACCTAGGCTCAATTCCTAGCAATCCTAATAAATTTTTATATCTGACTTTCGCCGTCCAAGCGCCACGAACAGGACAAATTTTTTACGTGACTGCGTTATATAAAATTTAAAAATCTTACTTTCCCGGACAAAAATTACTCTTTATCCACCCAATAATAGCAGAATTGCACCTTAAATTACCAATTAATATTCTAATTTTATGCTTTTTCTTGAAAAAATAGCGTTTCGAGTGTATTATAGGTTAAGGAGAACACAAAAATGAAAAAAATGAAATCTATGATGATAACAAAGGCAACCGCAGAAGTAATTCGCGCGGTAAAGTCGGAATTAGAGAAAGAGGATAAACCCCTGAAGGACTTGCTAAATGAAAAAGAAGATGAACACGGCAGTGCTAGCGTCGAGCGAAGCGCAGACGATACCGAAAAGTAGTGACCTACAGCTTGTAGGTGAAAATACTGGCCCTTATGACCTTAAAAACCAAGACGATAACTCTTTTTTCTATAAAATAGTTATTAAAGAGGACCGAGATGTTCTCTATCAAGAATTTGGTGTAGGTTATATCTATAAAGAAGCAAAAAATTCACGACTACACCGTGAAAAGGTTCTCGAAAGCTGGTCAGCCGCCTCTGGGGAAGGAGACAGCAAGAGACCCAAGCGGCTCAAGTCACCAACCGGCAGCCGTATCTTTGTGTCTACCGGAACACCAGCCAGCTATAAGGATATGTTTGTCCACTCAAACTCCGTTTTATGCTGTTCTGAACCAGACAAGCCCCTTTCTGTAGAACTCCAAGACAAAACATTACTAGGTAGACTAGATAATATTATACAATCTATAGATAAATATGAATTATGGTCAATTCTTAGTGAATATGTTGACGATAATTTGATTCCCGCCGTTGGAAGCATCAGATTTAATCCTGTAGACGGTTGTTTCGAGGGGTATAATGGGAAACAATGGCGCACGTTGATGTGGGGTGAAGATGAAAATACCAAATAATTTAACAGAACAGCAAACTTTAGATATAATAACTCGTGTTGTAAATAGAATAGCCCCTAAATATACCTTTTATGGTTACACGATAGACGATATAAAACAAGAATCTTACATAATTTGCCTTAAAGCTCTAGAAAGGTATGACAATAAAAGGCCGCTAGAGAATTTCATCAGTAAGAATCTATCAAACAGACTCAAAAACTTCGTTAGAGACAATTATTTCATTAGTGAATCTAACGAAGACAGAATAAAGGTTCTTCAACCTGCACAATTAGACTACGAAGATTCTATTATTGATGAATACCGGCGATCTAGAGATGAATTTTCTTACTCGCTGGCTGAAGAGAAGATTGACAACGAGGAGCTTAATTCTTTTATTGATATTAATTTACCGGCCTCTATGCGTATGGACTACCTTAAAATGTTAGACAACGTTTATATACCAAAGGCTAGGAAGACGGAGATTATTGAAAAGATACAGGAACTATCACAGGAGTTTGGCTATGAAAAAGGGTAGATTCTCTAAAGAAGAAATACAATATATAGAAGAACACATAAAAACTGAATCTTATACTGATATTGCTTTACACTTAAATAGAGATCCTGATAGTGTAGAGAAACATATTAAGAAAAATTATGGTAAGGGCGCGTCTGCTGAGGAAATCGCGGCATTTGACCTCGAAAACAGGGCGTATTGGCCCGAAATTAAAAATCAATTTACTGACGATGAGCTTAAACTCTTTAGATACCATTGGTCTCGAATCATCTCCCAATTTCGCGATGACGTTATACCTACGGAAGAACTACAAGTTGTTGATCTTATAAAATTAGAATTACTGATGAATCGCTGCCTGAAGTTTAATAAAGATAACATTCAGCAGATATCGGCTCTAGAAGCTCTCATAGCCGAGGAGAGAGCGCGTGACCCAGACCAACAGAATGTAGACCAGATATTTAACATGGAGCGTCAGGTGTCGTCTCTGAAGGCTTCACAAGAGTCTCTAAACAAAGACTACCGCGAATTGCAAACCAAAAAGAACTCGATGCTCAAAGAAATGAAGGCGACCCGTGAGCAACGTGTGAAACGATTAGAGGACAGTAAACAAAGCTTGACGGGCTGGATTGCTTTCCTGATGACCAATCCCGATGTCACAAAGAAATATGGCATGGAGATGGAAAAGATGAAACTTGCTATGGAAAAAGAAAGAGAGAGGCTATCGGACTACCATCAGTATCAAGATGGAATGGTCGATCAACCTTTCTTAAACTCAGACACTCTAAGAAATTAAGGAACAAAATGAAGACAGCTATAATTTTTGGTGTTACAGGACAGGATGGCTCTCACCTTTCAGATCTACTGATTGCAAAAGATTACCAAGTATACGGGGTATCAAGGCGTACTAGCACCCCAAACACGGAACGTATTTCCCATCTAATGAGTAATCCTAAATTCAAATTGCTTGAAGGAGACATTACGGATCAATCTAGCGTTATAAATATATTAAAATGTCACGAAAAAGTAGATGAAGTCTACAATTTAGCAGCACAATCTCATGTTGCGGTATCTTTTAATCAACCGGGGTTGACTTGGGACATCACTGGCAAAGGCTGTTTAAATATATTACAAAGTATGGTAGACCTTCGTATGATAGGCACAAGATTTTACCAAGCTAGTTCTAGTGAGATGTTTGGAAGCAATTATGATATTGAAGTTGGGATGACCGCTGAAAGTAAATACCAAAACGAAGAAACCAAGTTTTTACCGCAAAGCCCATATGCGATAGCTAAATGCGCTGCTCACTATATGACTAGATTGTACAGAGAAGGTTATGGCCTACATGCAAGTGCCGGAATATTATTCAATCACGAAGGACCACGTAGAGGTGAGAATTTTGTAACGAGAAAGATTACCAAGTGGATTGGTGAGTTTGTCAAATGGAACAATCCAACAAACGAGACGGGGGCGATTATAGATATCCCCCAGCAAGACGATGAGAATATGCTTTATAACTCCCTTATGGACGGAGAGGGTTTTCCCAAGCTTCGTCTAGGCAATCTAGACGCATATCGAGACTGGGGATACGCAGGAGATTATTGTGAAGCGATGTGGATGATGTTGCAGCAAGACTGTCCTGATGATTACGTAATTTGTACAGGTGAAACACATACTATCAGAGAATTTTTAAACGTTGCATTTAAAGAGGTTGGTATTGAGGATTGGTCTGACTATGTAGTACAAGATCCAGAGTTTTATAGACCAGCGGAAGTAGATTATTTACGTGGAGACGCTAGTAAAGCAAGCAAGAACTTAGGCTGGACACCTAGACATAGTTTTGAAGACCTTGTTAAAATGATGGTTAAACACGATCTAGAATGAAGATTTATAAAGTTCTTATGGATATGACTTTAGTTGTCGCGAGGTTAAAAAGATTTGACCTAGGTGCTTACAACAGTCCCTCTCCGGTTATTTTTGTAGAAGCAGAAGATCCTGACGGAGCTTGTTATAAAGCATATCATAAATTGAATTTAAAGCTACTAAAAAAAGATCATTCCGTAGAGTCTATAGAGTTTGTAAAGTCTATCATGAATGATATTAGAGTGTTGAAAGTAGAGGTGGCAAGTGAAAAGAAACTATGATGACCCAGTTTATAAAGACTGGAGGATTAAAGTATATAAAAGAGATAAATTTACATGCCAGATGCCGGGGTGTAAAAAAAAGACATCACTACAAGCACACCATATACAAAAATGGGCTAACGCCTCTATGTTGAGATACGATGTTGATAACGGTATAACACTTTGCAGGAAGTGTCACAATGAAGTTACTGGTAATGAACACCATTATCAAGCATTATTTCGAGACATACTAAGGAAGAAAAATGGCTAAATATAAAAAAGCTCCTCAGTACACAGTAGTTAGAGACACGAGGGAACAAAAAGGTTACTTTTTCAAAAAATTCAACACTTGTAATGGCACTATCCAAAAAAAGTTAGACACAGGTGATTATTCTATTCTAGGCATGGAGGATAAAGTTTGCATAGAAAGAAAAGCTAGCGCTTCAGAACTAGCTATTAATTTAGGTAAAGGTAAATTCGCCTTTTTAAATGAAATAGAAAGAATGAGAGACTATGAACATAAATACATAGTTTGCGAATTTTCTATGGAAGATCTTATGAAATTTCCAGAAGGCGCTAAAGTCCCCAAGGAATTAAAAACCAAAGTTAAGATCACCGGAAAATACATGTTGAGATGCTTGATGGAATTTGCAGTATTTTATGATGTTCATGTTTTTTTTGCTGGTTCAGAAAGAGGTGCATTTGATTTAATTAGCAGTCTACTAAAAAGAATCAATGAGAAACACACTGTAGGGCAATTAAGATGACAAACATAAGAGATAGTGTTGGTGAGATTCATTCTTACAATATAGATGTAAAAAACAGAGAAATATACATAAATGAGTTCGATGACTCAGGAGAGTCTGCCGGTGTAGACCACAGGATGCTCCAAAACTTTATTAAAAATATAAACATACTAAAGAATCTTAGTAAAGATCCAATCACAATACACATGCAGACAGTAGGCGGTTGCTGGTATTCTGGTATGGGTATATACGATGCAATCAAAAATTGCAAATGTAAGACCACTTTTATTGGTTATGGTCAGTTATGTTCTATGGGTACTGTTATTATACAAGCTGCAACAAGACGCTTAGTTACTGACAACTCTGCATTTATGGTGCATTGGGGTAGCAGCGAAATAAGTGGACATTATTTAACCACGCAAAACCTAGCTGACTTTGAAAAATATATTGCGCAACAAATGATAGAAATATATGCAGAAAGATGTCAAAAAGGAGAATATTTTAAAGAACGTCAGAACAACCTATCTAAAACTAAATCATACATAAAAAGAAAACTAGGAGGTGGCGACTGGTACATGACAGCAGATGAAGCTGTGTATTACGGATTCGTCGATGGAATTTATAAATGAATAAAAAATTAAAACAAATAGATGAAGCTTGGCTAAACATTGATGTATCAGAAAGTGAACTCTTTAATCCTATGGGTTTATTAAAAAGTTCTGATGATGAATTTCATTTAAAACTAACTTGGCTTATGACTAGACCAGAGTATTTTTCCTTTCTGGTCAAAAACATATTTAACATCACTTTACTTCCCTCTCAAGCTCTTATATTAGCTGAACTATGGAACCGTAAGTTTCCGATGCTTATAGCTAGTCGTGGTTTTGGTAAATCCTTCATGTTATCTCTTTACGCCATGCTTAGGGCTGTACTAATACCCCAGAGAAAAGTTGTTGTTGTCGGCGCTGCATTTAGACAGTCTAAAGTTCTTTTTGAGTACATGGAGACAATATGGAACAATTCTCCAATTCTAAGGGATATATGCGATGGAAACTCTGGCCCACGTAGAGATGTTGATCGTTGCGTTATGCGGATTAACGATTCTCGCGTTACTTGCCTACCTCTTGGCGACGGACAAAAAATTAGAGGTCAAAGAGCTAATGATATTATCTCTGACGAATTTGCTTCTATTCCTCGCGATATCTTTGAGACTGTTGTGGCAGGTTTTGCTGCTGTAAGTTCAGACCCTATTGAGAACGTTAAAAGGTTAGCTAGAGAGAAAAAAGCAGTAGAACTAGGAGTAGAAATAAATAGCTCCGACGAGGCGCAAATCGAAACGAAAGACAACCAAATTATCCTTAGCGGCACTGCTTATTACGACTTCAACCATTTTGCCGACTACTGGAAAAGATGGAAGACGATAATTAAAAGTGGCGGAAATGAAAATAAACTCAGAGATCTTTTTGGTGGCGACGAAGTTCCTAAAAACTTTGACTGGACAGAATACTCTATTATGAGAATACCTTATGAACTTCTACCAGAAGGCTTTATGGATGCCTCACAGGTCGCTAGGTCTAAAGCGACCGTTCATGCTGGTATATATCAAATGGAGTTTGGGGCGGTCTTTACGCGCGACTCAGAGGGTTTCTTCAAGAGATCTCTCATTGAGTCTTGTGTATCTAACGACAAAGAGCCAATGAAAGACTCCAAGGGTAATGACATCATCTTTGAAGCAAAGCTAATTGGAGATCCAAAAAAGCAGTATGTATTTGGTGTTGACCCCGCATCTGAAGTTGATAATTTTAGCATTATTGTTTTAGAACTTGCAGAAGATCACAGAAAAATTGTACACTGTTGGACAACAACAAGATCAGAACATAAAGAAAAAATAAAAAGAGGCTTTTCTACAGAAAGAGACTTCTATTCGTACTGTGCAAGAAAAATTAGAGACTTAATGAAACTTTTTCCTTGCGTACATATTGCAATGGACGCTCAAGGTGGCGGTATTGCTGTTATGGAATCTTTACATGATGACGATAAAATCCAAGATGGCGAAATGGCTATATGGCCCGTCATTGACGAAGACAAACCAAAAGACACTGACGACGAACGAGGATTACATATTCTGGAAATGTGCCAGTTTGCAAAGTACGATTGGCTAGCAGAGGCTAATCACGGACTCAGAAAAGATTTTGAGGACAAAGCCATTCTATTTCCAATGTTTGACTCTGCGGGTCTAGGTCTAGCTAGTATTGATGATAATATTAAAGGTAGAATGTATGACACATTAGAAGAGTGTGTTATGGATATTGAGGAATTAAAAGATGAATTATCTATGATTCAAATGACTCAGACATCAAGTGGTCGAGACAGATGGGACACACCAGAGATTATTGTTGGTGCTGGTAAGAAATCTAAAATGAGAAAGGATAGGTATTCTGCTCTTATAATGGCAAACATGGCGGCTAGGATTATATCTAGAACAAGAACCCCAGAAGAATATCAATTTTTTGGTGGATTTGCTTCATCCTTACCTTCGGACTCCAAACAAAAAGATAAAGGTAAATTATTTACTGGTCCTAACTGGTTCACCCAAAATATGAATGATATTTATTAATCTGTGTATAATATAACACCAATTGAATTACATTCCAACTATACTCTAAAGGGTGAAAATGTCCGATACCAATAAGAATCTCATCACTTGGGATGACGAGACCTCTAAAGCCATAGCTATGGATAGACACGCTGAGTCTATAGATAATTATGCAGGAATTTCAAAAGGTAGCAGTTCCTTTAGAGATTTTAAGGATATTGAACCAAACCGGTCTGTTAGACCCGGATTTACTGGAAACGATTATTATGCATTTCGTCCAGATGAACAAGTACCACAAAGAAAAAAACGCGCCATTAAAATGTGTATGGACGCATATGACAAAGTTGGGATTGTGCGGAATGTTATTGACTTGATGGGTGATTTTGGCTGCCAAGGCGTTAATATTGTTCACGAAAATAAAAGCGTTGAAAAATTCTACCAACAGTGGTTTAAAAAAATCAACGGAAAAGAAAGATCAGAGCGATTCCTAAATCTCCTCTATAGAGCCGGTCAAGTTTTTGCTTACAGAAGTTATGCCACAGTAACCCCTGAAATTACTAAGTACATCAAATCTATGGCTAGTGATATAGTTGTTCAGATGCCAGAGTTTGAGAAAAACCAAGTTCCTTGGAGATACAATTTTTTCAACCCTCTACAGATTGATATTAAAGATGAAAAGATTAATCTGTTTGTAGGCAGGAAAGATTTTCAAATCAATCCAACTTCGTTTATTGATAACTTTAAAGATGGATCAATACCAGCACATGTAATAGAAACATTACCTCCAGATGTTAAAAATAAGATACAAAAGGGTGATAGAAAAATAGACTTAGATCCAGATAGAATCTGTGTTCATTATTACAAAAAGGATGACTGGACTAACTGGGCAAACCCTTTAATTTACGCAATTCTAGATGATATCATAATGCTTGAGAAGATGCGCCTTGCCGACTTGTCTGCTTTAGATGGAGCAATTTCTAATATCAGATTATGGACGCTTGGAAATCTAGATCATAAGATTCTACCCAATAAAGCAGCTATTAATAAATTAAGAGACATCTTATCTAGTAATGTTGGTGGAGGTACTATGGAATTAGTTTGGGGTCCAGAACTTTCTTACACAGAGTCAAATAGTCAAGTATACAAGTTTTTAGGTTCTGAAAAGTACAACTCTGTCCTAAATAGCATTTACGCTGGTCTAGGTGTTCCTCCTACGCTTACGGGAATGGCAGGTAATGGTGGTGGGTTTACAAATAACTTTATATCCCTTAAAACTCTTGTTGAAAGATTGCAATACGGTAGAGATCAACTAACCGCATTCTGGGAGAAGGAATGTGAAATAGTGCGGAAGGCAATGGGTTTCAGAAAGTCTCCACACATAATGTACGATCAAATGAGTCTATCTGACGAGTCATCAGAGAAAAATCTTTTAATACAATTAGCAGATAGGGATATAATTTCTCACGAGACTGTTCTTGAAAGATTTAAAGAAGTTCCATCTGTAGAAAAAATGAGACTAAAAAGAGAAGATAAAGCTAGAGAGGGTGAAAGATTACCAGAAAAAGCTAGCCCATTCCACAACCCAAACAAAGGTTTTGAGATAGAGAAAATGGAAAAGCAAGGTGAAATTAATGAAAAAGTCGCTGAAACAAAAGAAAAACAAAAACCAACTAATCCTGCCGGTAGACCGCAAAATAGCTTAGATGATGGACCAAGAAAGAAACGAACAGAAACCCCAAGGTCTACTCCGGGGGTTGCTGACTTGTTTAATTGGGCGAACGATCAATACGATATCATATCTAAAGTTGTAAATGAGGCATACTTATCGACAAACAACAAGAAGAGCATGAGGAATCTCACTAAGGCTGACGTAGCTGAACTAGAGGGTATTAAATTAGATATTCTTTATAACATAAAGTTAATGAGCGATAACGGACCTCAAGAAATCGTAGATTGCTTAGATAGCAATAAAAAAATACCCCAAAAGATCGAAGCTAGCTTAAAATCTCAAAATATATCACCCATTTCTCTGAGCCTAGTGGACTATCAAAGAAGGGCTATTTCTACATTTGTAGAATACTCTTTGGGTAGATAATTCTAGTTTTTTTAAAAAAACATTTTTTTTGTGTATTACTTATTTAGAGGTGATATATGACGATACAAATATTCCAAAATGAAATAAATGACGGTATTGGCGAACTCGTTAAGAGTAGCGCCAGTGTTGCGTACTGCTCTGAGGCCGTTAAGTCCGAATCTTTTACTATCCCAAACAAAACTTGGGCTAAGGAGATAAACGACTTTATGCACTCAGAAGCAGCGACTAAAGATCAATTAGACTTATATTACTTAGAGTCTGTTTTGGTTTCATGCGGTTGGAACAAGAATGACGACGTGTTTCTGGCAAATGCTACGTGGCAAGCAAGAGATACGCCAGAAGATAAACAATTCAATTATATGCACGATGAAGATGATATTATTGGGCATATTACTGGTAGTTATGTGTTAGGCAAAGATGGTAAAGCTGTCGCAAATGACGGTGAAATGCCAGAAGACTTTGATATAATTACTCAAGCGGTCCTATACAATAGTTGGACCAAAGATGAAAACAGAGAAAGGATGGAGAAAATAATCTCCGAAATAGAGGATGGTAAATGGTACGTTTCGATGGAGTGTCTGTTTGCCGGTTTCGATTATGCCTTGGGTAACGAAAACGGTGTAGCAAAGATTTTAGCTAGAGATGAAGCATCTTCATTTTTAACTAAACATCTTAGGGCTTACGGTGGCTCTGGTGAATACGAGGGCTACAAGATAGGCCGCGCATTGAAAAATATCGCTTTCTCTGGAAAAGGTTTAGTTTCTAAACCTGCCAACCCAAGAAGTGTAATCTTAAAATCTGTAGCATTTGATATAGATGAAAATTCCAATTTCGATATAGGAGAACTCACTATGAGCGAAAATCTTTTGGAGAAGCAACTGGCTGATGTTCAGTCAGCACTCGCTTCTGCTAAAGCTGAGAATGAAGCAATTAAGGCACAAATCGAAGAAGCAAAAGATAAAGAATTTGCTTCCAAGGTTGAGGCTTTTGAAGCTGACATCGAGGCTAGAGACAACAGCATTGCTGAACTAGAAGAAAGCATCAAAAGCAGTCAAGCTAAAGTTGCTGAACTAGAAGACGCTCTTGCTAAATCACAAGACGATCTTTCTGTTGCCATGAAAGAAATGGACGACATGAAGAAAAAAGCAAAAGTAGAAAAAAGAATGGCTGCTCTTGTAGAAGCTGGTTTTGAACAAGACGATCTTGAAGAGACACTAGCTGCTCTTGAAGTGCTTGGCGATGAAGCTTTTGACGTTGTAGTTGCTAAGATGAAACCAAAAGCAGACATGCATGGCGACAAGAAGAAGAAGAAAGAAGATGAAGCTGAAGCAGCAATGCCTCCAGCGCTAAAAGAAGCGATTGAAAAGAAGAAAAAAGAAAAAGAAGCTAAAGCTGATGAAGAAGAAGCTGAAGCAGAGGTCACTCCTGAGCTTGTTGAAGACTTGGAAACAAGTGAAGCAGCTTTGGTTGATCAAACAGAAGTTGCTGACGAGCGTGAAAGCGCAAGGGCTGGCATTTCTGACTGGCTTTCCAAGAACGTACTCTCAACTAAGTAATTTATAGGAGAATTTAACTATGGCTCTCAAATCTGATAGATATGAAGAATCAACCGATATCAGTTTCTTTTATGTCGGTGGTACTGGTACAAGAGGCGGTGTAGTTTGTCTTGACGAACTTAGCGCTTCTGGTGCTGCTCTAGATCAAGGTGATAACACCGTTCTTTATAAGGCTGCTGGCGACACTAGCGTTGCTGTTGGTATCCTTCTTAATGACGTTGTTAATAAAGACCTCACACGTACCCATCTTAATCAATATAAAGATGAAGTACAAAAGGGTGGTAAAGTTACTGTCTTGACTCGTGGTTGGGTCGTAACTAATAATGTTGATGGAACTCCCGGTCCCGGAGATATGGCATACGCTTCAAACGCAGTTGCTGGTAACATTGCAACTAGCGCAGCTAATGCCGCTCAATCTGGAGCCTTGTCTCTTGGTCGCTTTATGTCCGCCAAGGATGCAGACGGCTATGCCAAGGTTTACATCAATCTTCCTAATCACGGCGCTTAGTCATAACTCTAAAGGAGAATAAATACAATGTCATATACTGAAAGACCAAGTGAAGAATTTATTTCTTTGCTACGTAAGTGCGGTGATAGCCACACCGAAACCGCAATGGCAGCGCAGAGAGAGTTTGCACAAGCTCTTGAGCTTCCACTCCGTAAGGGAGTTTTGGTTGGCAATATTCTCGGAAATATTTTCGAGACCATTAATGTCGAGCCGGGAGGAAGCACAGAATATCCTTTGGATCTTCTTGCACCCGGAACTGAAGGTGAACACGTAGCTTACACCAATCCCGGTCACGGTCGTGTTCCTGAACGTGCGGTTGAAAGCGATTACGTCATGATTCCAACTTATAGCATTGCAAGTAGCATCGACTTCTTGCTTCGATATGCTCGTGAAGCTCGTTGGGACATCACTGCTCGCGCTATGCAAGTCCTTGAGACTGGATTTGTTAAAAAGATGAACGACGACGGGTGGCACACTCTGCTGGCCGCTGGTGTTGATCGTAACATCTTGGTTTACGACGGTGACGCAACTGCTGGTATGTTCTCCAAGAGACTTGTCAGCTTGATGCAAACCGTCATGCGTCGTAATGCTGGTGGTAACACCGCAAGTGGCAATCGTGGTCGTCTTACTGACCTCTACGTGTCTCCAGAAGCACTTGAAGATGTGCGTAACTGGGGTCTGGATCAAGTTTCTGACGCTGTTAGAACTCAGATCTACAACGCTGGTGAAGGTGGCGCTCCAATCACCAATATCTTTGGTGTAAACCTTCGCGATCTTGATGAGCTTGGCGAAGGTCAAGAGTATCAGTCGTTCTTTGAGGACGGTCTTGGTGGCTCTGTTGAGTCTAGCGACCTTGAGTTGGTTGTTGGTCTTGATCAGGGCGCAAACGATAGCTTCGTTATGCCAATGAAGCAGCAAGTTTCTATTCACGAAGACCCTACTCTTCACAGACAGCAAAGAGTTGGTTGGTACGGTTTCGCAGAACTCGGATTCGGTGTTCTTGATAATCGTCGTATCATTCTCGGTAGCTTCTAATTTATTAGATTATTCTAATATTATAATGGAAAGCCATTCCGATTGGAGTGGCTTTCTTTTTTTATATGGTTAGCTCGGAATTGTGTATAATATAACACACCGTGTAAATCAGGACTTCTAATTAGGAGCAAAAAATGGCAGACTTATCAGATTATTTAGAATCTGGATTGATAAACCACGTATTCAGAGGTGGGACTTTTGCAAAACCCGGAAATATTACTATTGCATTAACAAGTGGTGAGATTCCCGAAAACGCTACTGGCGCAAATTTGCCAGAACTTCCCTACCGCTATACCAACGGCACACTTACTGGATATGACAGAATAAACCTTGGAGATCCCGCAATTTCAGGTAATGTAAACTGGAAGTTTGATGCTGATGTTTATGCAGCAAGCGGTGGGGTTATTAAAAATTGTTTTCAACTTATTTGGGATTCTGCGGCACAAGAAAGTGCTGGAAGCTCCTATGGGTGGGGCTGGGTTTCTGGGATAGCTATTGTAGACGACAACGACATCGGGGAAGGAAACGTCCTGATGAAAGCCACTCTTGATAATCCAAGAGAAGTTTTCGCTGGAGATACATTGCTATTTAACTCAGAACAACTCATAATCTCATTTAAGTAACTATGACTATCAGAACTAAGTCCGAATTTCTGGAGTATCTTGAAAATATACTACCAGACAATACCAGTAGGTTGATATCTCCCGGAGATTTAAGGTCAGTATTTACTGATCTTGCTGACTCTTTGGGTATTATATTGGATGATACCCTCTTAACATCACTAAATTTTAGTTCTGATGAAACAAGAACTACAATTGCTGGTGATAATGCGCTTTCTCAAATTTCTTTGGCTAATAGGTCTTCTATTGACAACTCTGCTTTTGGTTATAAAGCATTAAGTATTAACTATACTGGCTCTAGAAATACTGCACTGGGTTCATTAACTCTAGCTTGCAATTCTTTTGGTTCTGATAATGTTGCTGTTGGTTACAATGCGCTAGGCTCAAACACGGTAGGGTCTGGAAATGTATCAGTAGGTAGTTATTCTTTAGTTGAAAACGCTAGAGGTGATTTTAATATAGCTATTGGTCATGGTGCTGCTTACTATGTAGATGATAATTCTAATCTTAAATTTTATCTAGGTGCTTACCCTCAAGCTTCTGGTGGTTGTGACCAGACTCTCAACGAAAGCGGAGTACCTCCTTTACTGTATGGTGACTTATCTTCTAGACAGTTGGGTGTTGGTACAGATATATTTGTAGATGGTGATGTTGGATTAGCCGTAAGTGGTGATTTATTGCCAGCTAGCGGTCAAACATTTAGTATCGGTGCGTCTGGTTATGAATGGGATGCTGCATTTAGAAACGTAACAGTTGCTGGCACAATTGATGTCCCATTAGCTTGGTCTTTTGCTTTAGCTGATAAATTTGGAACTTCTGGCGTCATAGATAAAGATGATGTTGTGATGCTTAGTGGTGTTAGTGGTATAGATACAATCTATTTCCATGACCAAATTGCAAATAAAAGAGTTATGGAAATTTCTGCATACCCAATATCTGGTTGGGTTAGCGGGCAGTTATCAAATATAGAAAGCGACATTGTTGCAATAAGCGGCAAGCATGGTCAGTTACTTTCTCTCAGTGGTCAACTTGATAATGTAAGTGGATGGACACTATATAACTTCAACAATAGAATTTATCCAGAGTTACTTGAGATTACCGGTGTTAACGGTATAATTAATTCTGTTAGTGGTTGGGCAGATTACAATCTTAATGAAATTAGTGGTTACAACGGTTTACTAAATCAAATTAGCGGTATTGATAATGGTAAAATATATCAAATTAGTGGATGGTCAAGAGATGAAATAACTTCTGTTTCTGGTCTTGATCGCAGACAAGATGGTTCTGTATATGGATTGTCTGGAGTCTTAGGTAGCCATCCAAATGGCTTAATATATTTAGCTAGCGGTTGGAATAAAGCTTACACCGACAGTAAAATAGTAGAAGCTGGTGGGTTTGCCTTTTGGGAAATAGAAGGGGAACACGGCGCTTCAGGCATGGTCCATCATGCTGATACACTTATGATAAGTGGTATTAGTGGCATTGAAACCAGAATGATTACAGACGAAGGCGCTGGAGGCACAAGTTTTTATAATTTGGCTATTTCCGCAGCACCTGTTTCTGGTTGGGCTAGTGGTTATATCAAACAGGAAATCGGTATTAATTCAGGATACCTTGCGTCTCAAATAACAGCTAGCGCTGTTTTAATAAGCGGCTGGGCTAGCGCTATTGCGGCATCAGAAGCAGATGATGCATACGATTTATCTTATACAAATTTTGCTAATGGTTCGGGCTGGACTGAATATAGTCTAAATCAATTGTCTGGTGCTTTACCAAGCCGTTGGGGTGGTCCTAGCGGTTTGATTTGGGCGGCTAGTGGTTGGGCTTCCGACAATTTAACTCAAATATCTGGAGTTAATGGTCAACTAGACAATGTTAGTGGATACCTTAAAGATTATTTAGATGATAAAGTAATACAAGCTGGCTCTTATGTTTTCTGGGAAATTGAAGACACTCACGGTGGGTCCGGTCAGGTAGAACATTCTGATACATTAATAGTAAGTGGTGTTAGCGGAATAAGAGTAGAGTTAGGTCTGGGTGAAGATAGCGTTGATACAGGCTATCGACTTGATATATCTGCTGCTCCTTTGTCTGGATACATTAGCGACCGGTTTAATGTTGTCTCTGGTGTTATAGAAGATATTTCTGGCGTTGGTGGCTTTGTTTCTGGTCAAGTTCTTGATGCAATTAAAGTTGCTGTAAACCAAATTGACGATATCGCTAGCGCATTAGATAGTTCTCTGGTTGGTACTCTTACTGAAACTTATTTTGAGCCATTTGCTGAAGATTTTGTTGAGATATCTGGTAAGGGTGGTATTATAGATCAAGTTAGCGGGTGGACTGAAAATTATATAGAAGCAGTTAGTGGTTTTAATCAAGGTTATACCACTAATGTTAGCGGCTGGGCTGGTGGTTACGTTCTTGAACAAATTAGTAATATAAGTTTTCCAGATGGTCAAGATCAATATGTGGCTTGGTTTGCAGAGGCTGATTCAGGGCCGTCTCAATCTGTAGGTCCAAACAAAAGAGTTAAATATATTGGTAAAGATGGAATATCTACAACGGTTAGAAATAATGCCGGTATTAACGAGGTAGATTTTTCAGCACTTGCTATAACTGAAGATTTAAATGAGATTAGCGGTGTTGATGGACTCATTGATCAGAAGATTAAAGAAGCTGGAGGTCAAGGTGATCTATATGTCTGGAATATTGATGACGGAATAAATACATCCCAGATTGGCGGTGGAGATAATGTTCTGTTCTCCGGTATTTCCGGTATTTCTGTTTTCGTAGAGCAAGATGTAGATCAAGTATTAATATCCGCAGAAGGTGTTCAGTCTGCACTTGATACGCTTGAAGACAGAGTTAATTGCCTTGTCAATGTAAATTGCCCAGAGTCTTCATCAGAAAGCGCTCAAAATGTTAGTGGATGGGCGTTTAGTAACTTTAACACTTTAAGTGGCCTTGATCCAACAATATATGGCACACAAGGTTTAATCTGGAGTGTTAGTGGAAGAATAGACGCAAAACTAATTGAATCAAACCAGTATGACTACTGGGACGCTACGGATGGTGCAGCCACAGCAGAAATACGAAACACCGAAACTGTCAAAATTCACGGTGTTAGTGGAGTAGGAGTTTCTTTAGATGCTGTCAACAATACATTTAGAGTTGAGGCTGGCGCACTTTCTGGTTTAGCTGTTCACGGATTACTTGCAATATCTGGTGTAGGTGGGGTTATAGATCAGAGATTAAGCGACACAGACAGAGGAATTTTAGGTCAAGCGAAATTCTTCACTAGACAACAACTTAATATTGTCTCTGGGGTAAAAGATGGAACACTAGCTAAAGTTAGTGGATACTTTGAAAATGTATTACTAAATGAAATTTCTGGAGTAGACACTGGACTTATTCACGCAGCTAGTGGTTGGAACGAGAATTATACTCATCAAGTTAGCGGTTGGGCAGATTATAATCTTAATGCTGTTTCTGGTTTAGACGGTGTAACAGATAATATTAGTGGTTATTTTGCAGACGAGTTGTTGGCGGTTTCTGGTGTGGGCGGATTGATAGATTCTGTAAGTGGCTGGACTAATTACAACCTTGATGTTATCTATGAAGATCTTGTAGAAATATCAGGTGTCGGTGGCTTAATTGATTCAGTAGAGTCAAATACCTATCGTGCTGCAAGTGGTATCGAACTTTCAACTGATAATACCTTCATTACTGCTGGTAGTGGACGTTTTGATAAAGTTATTTTAAGCAGAAGGGTTGATATTTCAGATCCGTCCGGTCAAGTTGTTGCTAATACTGGTTCTTATCACGACATTGTAAACGCTAGCGGTTATTTAATTGTTCCACGTTATAATACGCTTGAAGGATTAAAAACCACGCTAACTCCTTCGCCAGCAAACTCTGGTGCTATTGTTTTTGCAAACGATAGACCTTACCAATCTGAAGGATATAATTGGTCTAAACCAGTTATGATTGAAGGCATATTGGTAGATAAAATCACTAACCCATCTGACTATAGTAATCCAACCAGCGGTAGGTTAACAGTTAAAAGCGATCTGTTTGCTGACGCATACGAAGAGTATGTTACAAATAGAGACTTTTTCCTTCAGATAAGCGGCGGGCTTTTCTGTGTTGCATCACTTGTCAATGGAGAATACAGACCTACATATGCTTCTTGTAGCGGTACTTAATAAAGGAGAGGAAAATGGCTAGCGCGGGCCTAAGATGCTGTTGCACACCGCCTCCTAACGCAAAGGAGCTTGGTGCTTGCTGTTATACAGAAGAAGTATTTGGAATACTCTATCCTAGATGTACTCCCTCTTTAACTGAAGAGCAGTGTGCTGGTTCTGAGTATCCAAATGCGGCGTTTAGTGCTGGACTACCTTGTGGCAATCGTGTTGATTGTGCTATAGATATATTTGATGTCGATGGTCCAAAAGCAATTAAAAAAGTATTTACACCAAAAAGTAGATACAACTCTTATCTCAGAGATATTCAGTATTTTTCTCCGGGGATTCAATTTGACAATCCATCACTTCGCAATCTGTTCAATAACAATAAATTTGATTATCGGCATAAAATAAAATTAAACTATGGCACTGATACGACCGATGGAAAAGGAATATACCCGGATCATTTAGGAAATGGAGGGTACGATAATAACATTAACACAGTTTTTGAAAGCTACCCACGACATGATCCAGTCAATTACTTTTATTTTGTAACCAATGATAATACATTATATCTATGCATAACACTTGATAATATTCATCAACAAAAACTTACTCAGAGATCAGGCTACCTCGGTGGTCTTCTAGCCGCAGAATACATTAATCATCAGACTAGAATATTTCCAATTCAAGATGATTTTAGCTTAGAAGATAAAGAAAATATTACAGCAAGCGACAACTTTGAAGATATACCAATGCTTTTTTGGACTGAGAAAAGTAACGGTAAAATTAGTTCTTCTCTTGGTAGTATTTATTACTCCTATGGTCCATTTTGGAGTGCTGGCGCAAAAGAATTTGAGTATATTGATGGATTTTCGCGTGTAAGGTTTTTAGCTTATGATTATTATGATAATATAGAATTTTTATACCATCACCTCACTGGTACTAGATTCTCTAAGTTGTCTTCTAAATACGGCGGTAGAATCACAGCAATAACAACGGGTGGTAGAATTGTCCAAGGGGGTAGTTACCAAGCTGGGGCAGCGGTAAGCTATAAGCCAGATGGCGGAACCGGTCTCGTTACCGACATTCAACTTGAAACAACAGGTTTAAAATTTATTCCACGAAAACGAGATGTGTCTAGCGGAAGACCAGCAATAGACATAGAAGATGACCAAGCGGCTGCTCGCGAGCGACTTGAGTCTTATGATGATAATACTAAACTGGACCAAAAAGGTATATATGGTTCAATTTATGAACAGCAGGTGATCGGCAGGCTTAATCTCCGAAAAATTAAATTTTATAACTCAGACAGGGCTGATATTCGTCGTAGTACAATGAATAGCATTAGGGGTGCTATAAAAATAGAAGAAAATTTCTATGCAACTGCGGTTCTTACGGGGGGAGGTAGCATCTCAACTTGGGGTAATCCTAAGTATGGCGGTGATGATTATTTTAATTCTGTACAGAGAATCAGATCGGGAACATCAGGATATTCATACACAAATTTTTTAATTCTTAATTCTAAAAACCAAGAAACCGAAAGTTCTGTTGACTATGTAGAATTACTGCCTATGGGAAGAGGGTTTTTAGGATTCAAAACTTGGGATGGATCTAATAACAATGTAACATTGTTTGGTTTTTTTGATATGAATCAAAATTCGGATGAAGCTTTTGCTGATTACGAAAACTTTATATCAAACGGAAAAAGGTACGAACCTTCTGATGCTGTTTTATTAAATGACGGAGGAGTAATATTAAAAGCTTTTGGTGAAGATAATTACACAATCGTTGGGGGTCAAAACGGTCACTTGGCGATTCAAGGAAGTTTTAGTGCGCCATCCGCTGGGCTTACTATAAAAAAAGCACTTTGCGCTTGGCAAATACAACGCCGGGAAACAAGTTGTTATCTAGTATTATGGAGCAACGGAACACTTCAGACGATATCATTCGATCCGACATATCTTCCAAATAGGGCCGACGACCCATCTAGAGGGTTAAGTACTAATACCTTCCAGTATGGTTGGGCGAAGTGGTTCGACGAAGAAGTTCCAGAAAATAGAACCAGAACATTCACAGGCGTCAGAGATATATTCTTGGTAAATCAAAGCTATGGATTCGGTTATATTTTAGAAAATGATGATGCAGATGGTTACAATACAATTCTAATCCTTAAAAGAGGTAGTCGTTATAATAGATCTGAAGATAGACGTGAATTTTATAACGAATCAGTGCCTGATACTGGCGATAACTCATTTGGATCAAGTACTCCACCGTTAAAAATTTTCCGAGATGGTTTTAATATGGATTATGAAGCCGCTAGGAACTCAGGTGCAGACATACAAGATATAATAACAAATATTTACAAAGCTGGGAGTGTAGACACAGGTTTTACTAGGGTTAGATACAAAAAAATAGATTACGCAACATCTAGCTGTGCAGATCCTTACTCTGGGTATGGTCCAGATATTGATAATTTGCAGGATGATAATTACCCAGCCACCTACTGGCAGGAATTAAATCAAAGATTTTCCGCAGCCTTTTTATACACAAAGCAAAATTTTGATACAGACATTGCAGATGGTGAAAATAATATTATCGGTGTCTACTTTAGATGTCCGAAATATGGTAATGGTGGTCTTGATAGAAATTTTAGAGTATTAACCTATCTTACAAAGAGTACATTCGTTAAGCACACAAGACGTAATCCAGTAGACTCTAAAACTGAAGATGCCGGTACTCCGCTATTTAATTTTGATTACATAAATTTATTTGTAAATCAAAAAGGTCAATTATTAAACGCCCCCGGCATTCAGTATAAAAATGATTCGTACTGGAGTAATGCAGAGCTATTCTTAACCGGGGAAGTTGGTGGAACAGATGTTGACTTTGAAGACTTACCCCTATCCATAAACAATACTCAAACTATTGAGACTTTCGAGAATTGCTCTGATTCTATATGTATAATTTGCGGTGGTACTAGTCATAAGTGCAACGTTGAGACTGGAGAGTGTTTTGATTGTGTACCTGCTGGATCACAAGGTTATCATCTACCTAGTTGTGACGAAGTACCTGACATTTTCCCTTGGTCATTAACCATAAACGGATCTTGTGAATCTAACCCATGCCCTCCAGAATTTACGGCTGGTTGCTGTTGCGCATATTACCAAAGAACACCAGAAGAGCCAGTTTGGTTTTTACAACAGGTAGTTACAATACCAAGAAACGAACTTACGGGCATAGATCAATACATTCAACAAAATGGCTGCTTTGAAAATTCTAGCTTCCAATATTATGATGGATCACCCATCCCCTTTGATGAAATTGAATATACATTCACTCCATTTGATGATAACTTCACAGAACTAAACTGTGGCGCAGAGTTATTTTCTAATGATTTTGTGCAAACTTGTGGTGAAGATTTATTTGACGGATCTAATACTTTTGTTTCTGTTGATAATATAGATTTAAGAGAGCCATGCGATGACGTAGCTGGCAATAGAACAGTAGATATAACCTTTACAAAAAGAGTTCAAGGTTTAAGATGCAAGGTTGATTATAATATACCATCAATAAATTTATTATTACAAGATATTGGTTGTGGTTCTATAAGTAATGATTCCGGCACAATAACATTCTTAGAAGACGAAAACGAAAAAATAATTACTCTTAACATTTGTTGTAAACTAACTGGAACTTTTAACGTTTCTTACACAGTCAGTCCGGTATAATAAAATGACAATATCATCAGGTACAGCCCAATTAAATATAGCATTTTCTTGTGAGTTTTGTTGCTTGCCAGACGGTAGTTTTTTAACAAATCTTTCTAGAGGTGAGTGTGATGAGAGGGATGGTGTTTGTAGCCCAAGGTCAGATTGTGTTAAACATGAAATTGGTTTATGTTGCTATGGCCCTATAGATGCTAATGGTGAAATTAATCAAAATTTTCAGATAAGCGTGGATGGCCTAACTAAGTCTGAGTGTGACAGAAGATCAGTGCAGTTAGGGGGTATATTCTTTAAAACAAAAACTGATTTTAGAATAGGTGAAAATAGTCAAAGTCAACCGTGTGCCAAAAGGAGGACTACAACAACAACCATTGGTCCAAACTCTTGCTCAGAGATTGATGGGTTTTTTCAATGTGATGATAATCTAAGCGCTTGTGAATGGCAGTATATACAGACAGGTTTTGAGACAGCTTGGAAATTAATTCCAAATGCTAACAGGAAAGGTGAATGTAAGATAGATCCTAATAGTTTTATCGGACCTTTAAAAATAGGCCAAAGAAGGTATACTCCATCTTGTTGTACTCCAGAGCAAACTACCACTACTACCACTACTACTACTACGACAACCACTACAACGCCCGCCCCAACCTGCGATTCAGAATGTGAATCAAAATTTGCTATGTCCGCAACCTATGAGTGGGATTATGATGGTCCAGATGCTTGGGGATATGTTGGAAGTGAAGGAGGAGATGGTAGTGATTGCTTTAAACCCTCACCTCTTCTACCCGGAGAAGAAGAAGACTGTCCAGACAAAACAGCGGTTATGAATAATGTATCTACATTGTCTTCGACTCTTTCAGAAGGGATAGGTGAAATATTCAGCACATATTTCCCAGAATACACAGCGGGTTTGCAAACAGGCGATGGTTTTGAAATAAAGATTTACTGTTGTGAGACAGCAGTAACAGGTATTTATTTCCCTTCCGTTGGTAGTACAGTTACAAGACAAATAGATTTTTAAAGGAGAGTAGATTGGAAAAAAGACTTTCAGTGGCAATAGCCCACTACGACGATTTGGACGGTGCTTATTTTACTATTCAGGATATAAGGAAAGAGCTTACATTTAACGGGAGACAAGATTTATTACAACAAATTGAGTTTGTGATCTGTGAAAATAATCCAGATTCTAATCATGCTAGAGAGTTAAAAAACTTTGCAATTCAAAATTTAGCACCTGAAAAATCTCTTAGTTATACTATACAAAGGGAAAATAAAGGAACGGCTGTAGCAAAGGATTCAGCGATTGCCGCCGCTAATGGTGAATTTATACTAATGTTAGATTCTCATGTTCTATTGTGTCCCACGACCACAGTATTTGAAAAGCTTTTTGAATTTATGGATGAAAACCCAGATACTAATAATCTTTATAATGGCCCATTAGTTTACGATAATTGCAAAAGTGTGTCTACCCACTTTAGAAATACTTGGGGTGGTGGAATGTGGGGAAGTTGGGCTACATCTTGGAAGTGTTCATGCGACGACTTTTATTATGATTTGGAGTTGTCGGACGAGGAACTTATAGTTAGATCTACTAAAGATAGTAAAATAATTAAAGAGTGTCCCGTATGTGGATATAATTTCTCTAATCTTGAAGAAGATAATTATTACAGATCCTTGTCAAATGATGGACATTCATTAGCAGTAAAAACATTTGACGAAGAACCATTTGAAATTTTTGGTCAAGGAACGGGTTGTTTTTTTGTGAGAAAAGAGGCTTGGTTGGGTTATAATCAACACGCTAGGGGTTTTGGTGGTGAAGAGTGCTATATACACGAGAAGTTCAGAAAAGCAGGGCATAAAGCCTACTGTTTACCGTTTTTAGCTTGGATGCACAAATTCCACAGAGTGGGAACTCCCGGATATCCTCTAGAACATTACTATAAAGTAAGAAATTATGTGCTTGAGTATGTGGAATTAGGTCTTGACTTGAGTCCTGTACACGATTATTTTGTAAATCAAAATGATTTTGATGAAATAGTGTATAATTCTTTTATAAGAGAAGCAAAATATCTATATAACAGGGAATAGAAATGCCACTTATAATAGCTGACAGAGTAAAAGAAACTACCACGACTGAGGGTACTGGTACTATTACCCTTAGTGGCGGTACGTTTGGTGGGTTTCAGTCGTTTTCTAGCGGTGTTGGAGAAGGTAACACTACATACTACTGTATACAAAATGAAAGTAAATATGAAATAGGTGTAGGTACTTACTCTTCAAACACCCTAACTAGAGACACTGTAATAACAAGTTCCGATTCCGGCTCTAAAATATCCTTAGTTGGTGCATCAATAGTATTTTGTGTTGTTCCTTCTGAAAAACTTATATTTAAAGACGAAAATGACTTAGTTGTTTTTCCAACACCATTTGCATTTAAAAGATCTGACGACGGCGATTACTGGCAGGCTTTATCTACAGATTTCACAAATAGGGTTGCTTCTTTCTTTATAGAAGAGGGTACAGACCCAACTTGGAAATTAGGTTTAAAAACTTCTTCAACTGAGACAATAGCGCCCTCCTATGGCTACGTATCTGCAAAAGATGGCTTTGTAGAACTAAAAGGTAATGGTTTAGCATATCTCTCTATTGATGACAGTGCTTCAGAAGGATTAAAATTTACTCACAGACTAGAAGAAATATTAAATTTTACGACAAGTACTGGTAATATTTCTGTTGACTCTCTGGTAATTAACTCTGACAATACCACAACTATATCCAATAATTCTGTATCTCAAGATATTCTTTCTGTTAACGCCGGTGTTGGTCAAATCGCAGATTTACAAGTTTGGAATGTTGGATCTACGGAAAAAGCAAGTATAGATAAGGATGGTCATTTTCAAACAGTTGGTGATGTTATATCTCCAAGTGGTAGATTTTCTTCAGTAAGATTTTCTGACTTAACTATTCAAACAACCGCTGGATTGCCTTTCATTAGCGGTCAATTAATAGATCAAAATAAAGCCGACATAGCAACAGTGTCTGGTTTGCTCTACAATGACGCTTCTCTTTCTGGCTATTTTGAGTCTCGCGTAGACTCGGCAGATTCTAGCATCTCAACTAACTCTTCTAGTATCACTGCGAATTCAGGATACTTTGAGTCAAGAGTAGATACAAATGCCGCTGATATTGTTGCTGTTTCTGGTTTAACTGGTGGTGGTGGTGGTGGTGGTATCTCCAATGTGGTTGAAGACGCAACACCTCAGCTGGGTGGCACATTAGATGCTAACGGAAATAGCATTGATATGGGTACTAACACGATTACAGACACTAAGGTTGGTCAGTGGGATACGGCATACGGGTGGGGAGATCACAGTTCTGCTGGATACTTAACTGCGCACCCGACGATTAGTGCTGCTTCAAGCAGTGATAATTCTGGTAGAACTTACATCCAAGACATTACTTTAGATAGCAATGGTCATGTCACTGCATTAACCACAGCCACCGAGACTGTAACAGATACTAACACACAACTTTCCACAGAGGAAGTGCAAGATATAGCTGGTCCCTTAGTTGCAACGGGTGGTACAAAAACTCTTATAACTGTCACCTATGACGATAGCAACGGCAACATGGATTTTGTTGTAGACAACAACCTTGCCAATTACGACAATAGTTCCGCTGGTTTTTTGACCGCTCATCCAAATATTAGCGCTGCATCATCCTCTGACAATAGCGGTAGGACGTACATACAAGATATCACTCTTGATAGTAATGGACATGTTACGGGATTGGTAACAGCAACAGAGACAGTAACAAACACAGATACTCAACTTACCCAAGAGGAGGTTGAGGACTTTGTGGGAGGTATGCTAGATGGTGATGAGACATTTATAACTGTCACTTACGACGATACGGATGGTAATATAGACTTTACCGTTCCCGTCAAAGATGAAGATGACATGACTTCCAATAGCGCTAGTCATTTAGCTACACAGCAATCTATTAAATCTTATGTAGACACAGAGATAACCAATCTTATTGGTGGAGCGCCCGGAGCTTTAGATACACTGAATGAACTTGCAGCAGCGATTAATGACGATGCTAGTTATGCCTCAACTATTACTACTGCATTAGCTGGCAAACAAGCTGTAGACGCAGGCTTGACATCTATAGCTGGATTAACTACCGCTGCTGACAAGATGATTTACACCACAGGCTCTGATACGTATGCTGTTACGGACTTGACAGCAGCAGCTAGGGGTTTATTGGATGATGCGAATGTTTCAGCGATGAGAACTACACTAGGTGTAGACGCTGCCGGTACTGACAACTCCACGAATGTAACATTGGTTACATCAAGTCATGATTATCTTTCAATTTCAACTCAAGCAATAACGCTGGGTCAAATTGACATTGGGGATGACACAAACCTTACTGCTGGAGACGGTTTAACATTAACGGGCGATACTTTAAGTGTAAATGTTGATGACAGCACAATAGAAATAAATAGTGATTCGCTAAGAGTTAAAGCCGATGGCATTGGTGCATCGCATCTTGCAAACACATCCGTAACTGCTGGAAGTTACACAAATGCAGACATCACGGTTGATGCTCAAGGTA
>UEXN01000855.1_pt1 | contig 27074 bp, 12 predicted proteins | sample 1796711 | NCBI WGS metagenome assembly UEXN01 (sample SAMEA4772470, study PRJEB27181) | metagenome | reverse complement strand
GATATAGTGAAGTCTTTTTGCATCATGAACCAAAGAAAATCTTAGCTAAGGCAGCCGCTACGATACCGTAAAGTACCCATATAGCTTTAACAAGAACTTTTCTAGCCGTAGTGTTTTTATTAACACGAGCCGTTACGCCATTATCTGGGTCTAGTAATTGCTTAACTAGACTGTCTAACTTCTCGTCCATCTTGTCGAGTTTTTTATCCATCTGATCCATTCTCTGCTGCATTAATGCTATTTCTTTGTCAACCGTTGCCATTATTTTATTATTACATAATTAGTCGTGATAGTAACAAAACCCAGACTTAGAGTTTGTTTGCATTTTACAACGCTTACCATCAGATTTTACTTTTTTACACTGTGTTTTTTTGCCAGCCTCGTTTTGTTCAACTTTTTCGTGAACCGTACAAAAGCCATCTTTAATAGGTTTTCTTTTACACCTATTGCCTTTAGAACTAACGGCGGCGCAAGTAGCGTCTTCACCTTCTTCTTTTTGTTTGTCTAAGTTATCTTTTACTATAGCTTCTTGCTCTTTTTCTTTTTGTTTCTTCTTCTCTTCTTTCTTGCGTACAGTCTCTTGCTTTTTTTCCTCCCTTATGTCTTCTTTAACATCCTCTACAGCCTGTTGTCTTTCGTCAAGGTAGACAGTGTATTCGTTTTCTTTTCCTTCGTTGCGAATTACTTTTTCACCAACGTTTAAATCCCAAGAGCTCCACCCGTTAAGCAAAAATAATCTCTGCATATTGGTGTTGTCTTTATTTAAAGCTTCTTTTATGTTGTCTATTTTACGTATAGCCCTAGCCATAGGTATGTTAGTAGTAGCCTCAACTGTGTTGCCTATAGCTAACCACATTGGATTATTCCAGTCTAAAGCGTCCATGCGAGGTATAACCTCGGAGTTCCACTTAATAGTCTTGCCGGCTGCAGATAACTTTCTAGCCTTAGACCCAATTGGAGGCGACACGTTAAGCGCCTCTATAACAACCTCGTTGTAGTCCGCATCAAACCCTTTTTTGTTTTGGTCAACAAACTCTAGATAAGTGTTTTTAAGGGTAGCTAAAGCAGCTCCGTATATACCAGACCCTCTAAGAAGAGAGTCAAGCATACTATTTAATATTCTTTGATTTTTTACTTCTTGCTTTTCATCTTCTTCGTCGTCAAACGCCATAGCGAACAAAGCGTTTTGCATAGCTGCAAATATAAAGTTTTGAACAGCTCCATAGTACAATATTCTAGAAACGTTACTTCTCCAATCGCCTCTTCTGTTTATTAAATCACCAGCAGCCTTCTTAATAAGTCTATTATACTGCATTGGCGTGTTAGCAAAAGCAAGTATTACACGACCTAAGTTTGATCTTTGTTGCTGAGATATTCTATCAGGCCTAGCAGACTGTTGAGTTTCTTCAGCTATTTCTCTAAAGTCTAACATTGCTTGAGACTCAGCCTCAGCCTGAGCCATACCTTGCTTTAAGTATGTATTAACCCTATTTCTATAAAATGTAGCACCACCAGAAGCAATAGCAAAACTATCCGCTATTTGAGTTGGCGTAAAACCTATTTTTAATAAATAACCTATAGCAGCTTTTGCTTTATTACTAGCGCCCGCAACAGCGCTCGCAAGTTCAGCTTCATTTATGTTGGTTGCTAATCCAGCTCTTCTGTTTTTCAAAAAGTCAGAGTTAAATAGCATAGAAAAGTCCGACCAATATTGTTTTTGATTAGCAAAAGCTCTACCAGCGGCAAACACGTTGTTGTCTTCGAAGTTAACAAAGTTCACTGTAGACAACGTTTGCAAAACGGCAGATCTAGCGTTAAAGAACATAATTGCTCCAACAGAGTTGTTAATCCAGTTATTCCATTGGTTTTCAAACTTAGTGGCTTTACCCCTGCGGTTTTGACCAGTTTGCATAGCTTTAAGCGAATCTTCTAAAGCTGATCTAAAACTAGAGCCGTAAACAGCTTCTATTTTGTTTAAGTTTTCTGCAGAAAATATTATATCTTTGTTTTCTATCCATTCAGATAAAAACTGAGCTCTACCAACTTTGTTAACGACACTTTGAAGATCAGAAGCTATGTTGCCTACGTTCCAGTTTTCTTCTGGTTCCAAATAACCTTCTTGCTGTTTTGATATAGCGCCTACTGCGTTTGCATAAGCAAAAAGATCTTTATCGTTTTTAACAGTAGATATTAATCTAGCTTGAGCAGCTTTAGACAAGCCTGGCACCTCAAACCCAGCTTTATTATATAAGTACACTCTCACGGCGTTGTCAAACGTAAAGCCAGAATCATCTATTAATTTACCTAGTTTTTTAGAGACGTCAGGATATTTTTTTCTTAAAGCCTTGTACTCATCTCTTATCTTCTGCTTCATTAGGCTCATTTCTCTATCAGCCCTAGCAAAAGGTCTAACTAAAGCTTCTTCAAAGAACTTTATGTCAGCATCACCTTGAGCTCCAGTTCCAACAAAATATCGTAGTAAACCCGTGAAGTCTTCAGCTGACGGAGGAACAAACAGCGTAAACCTACCTTTATTTTTACCACGCTTAGAAGCTTCAACTTTTGAAAATCTTTTTAACGCCCCGACCCCTTTAGTTCTTTCAAGCATTAAGTTAAACTCTGAGTCTATGTCTTTGCTAAACTGTATTTTAGCCTGAACAGACTTGCCTTTAATGTCTAGCTGATTAAACACATGTTTAACGGCGTTAACATTTGGAAGCGCGTCATCAACAAAGTACATATCATTGTACCCTTCAGCGTACTTTTGCAAGAACCACTCTGCTTTAGCGTCGCCAGTACTATTTCCTAGACCTGTTATGTTGTCTATAGATATTTTTATACCTTTAGTCTTTAACCAACCATGTATAGCTTCTGCAGCTTCGGCAGGTCTAGCCGTTAGTATAAATACGTTTTCAGGACCATACTTGTTGATTTGATTTTTCATTTTCTGAAGCAACGGCCCGTCAACACCACCTCTTACATTAACAAAATCTGTAAAGTCAAAGCTATATCCATCGGCTGCGTACTCAGGCCCAATTATAGGCCAGTCTCCAGAGCTTATTTTAACTTTATCTTTACCTTTAGTAGCAACAATAAAGTTCTCTCCATCTATAATTAACGTTTCATCAAAGTCAAAAGTAGACATACCTCTTGAGGATGTTTTGTGCGTGGTTTTTCTAGCTAGATTTATAGCCTCATCTTTTGAGTGGTTAAAGGTAGTAACCGTTCCAACTTGCCCGGTTAACTGCTGCATGACCAAAGAGTTAGCGTAGGCTATATCTTTAATACCGTCAACTCCAAAGTACTGTGCCATTGTCATATTTATTTCTGGCATAAAATAAGAGTTTAAGTCTATAGCTTTAGAACCTGTTTTAGGAGCATACTTAGTACCTGGCGCAGCAAGCCTAGCGGCCGCGGCTAATCCTTTTGGAACAACTAAATCGCCGTTCATTAGTCTAGGTAAAATACTGTCATAATAAGCTTGAGGCATTGAAGACTCTAGCCCAGACTCTCTAAGAATATCATCGTCAGTCTTTAGTAAAGAAAGCTGCATGTACGTGGCCTCTATGGCTGGGAAAACTTGATCTACATTTCCATCAATAGCGGCGTTAAGTAAACCATACCCAACATTATTTTGAGGCATACTATGCTCTTCTACAGCCTCAAGATTTAGTATAGGATTTCCATTAGCATCTATAGGGTATCCTCTAAATGGAGCTAGTATTCTATTAGCGGCGTTTTGTCCTCTACTACCATCTCTAGCAAACGCTTCAAAAAACCACTGGTCTTGAGGGTTTTGACTTAAGTGAGTTTCTACTGCTTTATAGAAGTTATACAAAACGCTCAGCCTGTTGTTTCTTTCTTCGGTTACTTTTTCATTTTGAAAATCTTCAACAGCTTTTTTAGTTAATTTTTTATCCGAGTTGTATTTGTATCTTTTATACTTAACGTTGCTTTTTACTGTAACTCTAGAATCAAACTCAGGGACAGTTAAAAACAATCCACCTCTTATACCACCAGTCATAGTGATTTGTATAACGTTTTTAAACTCAGGATTATCTTGTATAAATTGGTTTGCCACAAGAGTAGCTTGTTGGTCAAATGTTATTCCAGGAGCATACTCTGCGTCCATGTCTCGCATTCCTGTTCTTGTTTTTTCATCTACAAAATCTCTCTCTAATTGATAACCTAACAGCGGTATTGATACTCCTGAATTTACCCTAACGCTATTAAAGTTGTTGTAAAAGAACTCAGGCTCTTGACTAAATAATATGTCAGCCATACCGTTTCTTATATTAGAAAACCCTGGATTTTGTCTTCTAACCTCTTGGTTAGTCATTACCTTACCTAGCAAATCTGCTAAAGCTATAACTCTAGCCGATGTGTTTCTAGTCTTCGTTGGTCTACCATCAATAACATCAACAAGCTCTAGCAGCTCAGAGTCTTTTACGTTATTTCTTTTAATATGAAACTTAAGCCCAGCTTTTGTTTTAGCCCTTGTTTCTCTTTGATTGTACATTGCGGTTAGAACAGTTCTAGGAACACCTGTAGCTTGACCATCTGTGTCAAACCCTTCTGGCATCGCGTCTATAACCAACCTAGCGTTTTTTAAGAAAAACTGTTGAGCTGACCTAACTTCAGCAGAGGTTAAGTTTGCCTTGCTTTTTATTTTATTAGGCGATATACCTAAAAGAGCCCCAACAGTGTTTGTTGCTGCGTTAGGAACCTGCTTGAAATTATTAACCTTAGACATGTCTATATTAGCAGCTGTAACTTCCGACTCAATATCGCTTTCAACGCCAAGCTTTTCAGCTACAACTATAAGCTTTGTTTTACGAGTTTCTCTTTGCTCTACAGCTTCTTCAGCTACAACGCCTCTAGCCTCTGTTACATCATCTTCAAACTCTGTCTTTAATATTCTGTTAGCCGCTTCAATAGATCGCGCTGGAAGGAACTTATTTATATAAGCTGCTAAAGGTACACCTGAACTTAAATTGTAATCCTGAATCAGATCTATCATACCTCTTCGACCTGTTTCTATTTCATCTATAAGTAGTTGCTCATCGTATCCAGGAACTTCTCTATATTTTCTAGCTATACGAGTAGTTATTGGCTTAAACTGCTCAAATATTTCAAACGCCCCACCAACACCTTGATCTTCATATATATCTTGAACTCTTTGGGAGTCTTCTTCTCTAGACATTAAGTATTCAGATGGTAGTCCTTCAGTTTCGTTAAATAGTCTTTCTTTTCTAGCGGCTTCAGTTATGTCTTCGCTTGTCTTTAACTTTTCTATTTCACCTTTAAACTCAGCGCCTTCTAAAAACATTTTTTCTTGAGCTGCGTTAAACTCACCTTTTTGAACACTAGCATTATAGTCTCTTAAAAAGTTAAACACAGACCTGCCGTTTTTAAAAGTTATAGGCATACCCATTTTTTGCATAGCACCTCTAACAAAGTCACCGACCTTAGTAAATACATTTTCTTCAAACTTAATATCCCCAGTTGCTAAAGCATCAGAAAACAAAGTTAAAAGTTCTTGAGCTTGAACGCTTGCTGGAGCTTTTTGATAAGCTCTTACCCTAGCGCTAAGTATAGAATCTGATATTTTAGAAGCATCCATTTTAAGTATTTCGCTACCTAGCCCTTGTTGTAACGCCATTGCCGCTTCAATGTTTACTACCATCTCTCCTTTTTCGTCGCGCATGATATTACCGTCTGCATCTTTCTGGGCAAGAGTCATTGCCATCATTTTGTGAAGCATTTCGTGTGCTGCAACGTTTGTTCCTGTAGCGGACAAAGATACGGGCTTGTTTATCAGCATTATTTGATTACCGTCTATATCTGTGGTTGCGCCACCGTGAGAACCTATGCTTTCTTCAAGATTTTGAGATCCAGCGCCTGTGTTTTCCGCGGCCCAGTCGTACATTTCTTGTGTAGAGTTGTCACCATCAAACACTAAAACTTTAACACCCATCTTTTCACCCATCTTCGTAGCATTCTCAGTTGTTCTATCAAACATCTGTTCGGTGACAGCCATAACGTCAGAGCTAGCTATTTTTGCGTCTATTTCTTTTATTTGGTTATCATACATAGAGTGAAACGCAGGGTCCATATCTTTCTTCGTATTAACCAACTCTTGTTTTTGTATTACTAAGTCTAGCTGCTCGTTAGTAACGCTTTCTGGAGACAGGTTAACAGCGTTGTTAATTAACATGGCATAATCTCTACCTTGGAGAAGTTCACCGTACATTTGATTGTATAGATCAACTTTTATATCGTCACCAACAAGCGTAGCTTGATCAATTTTAGCTTGAACGTCAGCCATCTGAGACTCTATATCTTGAATAACTTCTGATCCTCTAGCTTTAAAGCCATCGTATATTTGGTTTTTAAAAGAAGTATAATCGCCAGAGCCAGTTAAATTACCAGCGCCTTTTAAAGATCCACTTAGCAGTAAAGTGCCTTCTAGTATTTGTTGATGAGTTTCTGCTTTATTAAACTCTGCAGCATGACTAAGTCCAAAAGAGTGTTTTGCTAAATCACCCAATACCAGTTCAACCTCTTCTTCACCTAACTCTTTAACGTAATCTACTACAAACTGCTTTCCAGTTGCTGCCGCAGCTTTTTTAGTTACCGCATTCTTTAAATTACCTTGAAACGATTTTAACAACGTTTTCATCTTAGTAGTACCTCCTAGTAGTCTGTAGTCTGGCATTATAGTACTAGCTATAGAAGTTATTAAAGACATAGTTCCAGCATACTCTAAAGCTTGATCATCACTTAAACCTAAGTTTTTGCCGTCAGCATAATTATCCATGTTGGTAAGTCTAAACGCTGTTTCGGCCGTCTTGATAGCTTGTAGATTCTTTTGGTTTATACCTTTGCTAGCAAGCATTTTATAAGCTCTTTGGGTTTTAACAAAATCACCTTTTCTAGCAGAACCAATTAATGCTAAGGTAAAAGGTAGCATGTTACCTAATGTTTGCATAGAGTGCTTATACCCACCAAGTATAGCCCCTTCTTTTCTACCTATTTCATCAGCTACAGGAAGACCAGCAAATATAGAGCTTTTATAATTAACGTAAAGATTATTAAGCCTGTCGTATCTATCGTAAACATACTCGCTATCACTATAAGATCCTAAGCCCGTAGCGCCTTTTATATAAGATCCCAACATATTTGTTGCCCAAACACCTGTACCTACATATAAATCTAAAACCTCTCTTGAAACACCTTGTACAATTCTATTACCAAGATCTCTAACAGATCCCATAAGACCACTAGTGTCGTTTACGTTTTTATTTTTCCACTCGTAGTAGTCATCTGTAATTTCAAAGTTGTTGTCAAATGTTTCTTTTGCTACATTAAAGCTATATCTAACATTTATTTCCGTTTCCTTTAGCTTTAAGTCATTAGATTTTTCTAACAGCTCAGCGCTATCTAATCTTAGTTGATCAGCGCTTTGATTGTACTGTTCTTGTCTATTTTGTACACCTTGAGATTCCTGCATAAGATCTTCAACCTTAGATCTTAAGTTTTTGTATGTTTCAAATTTTTCATTGTAAGACTGTGCTACAGAATTATACTCGTCTACAAGGTTTCGTCTAGTAACTTCGTCTTGCTCTTCGTTTATGTCGCCTTCTAAGTCTTTTAATAAAGAAGCTTCTCCTTCTAGCAAGTCTTGAACCCTTTTAAATTCAGGGCTTATATCATCGTATTGTTTTTGTATTTGTTGTGATTGAGTTTCAATCTCTGCTTTTTCAGCCTCTAGGTCTGTTTGTCTTTTTTCGATGTCTGCACTAGCGGCGTTAAATTGTTCAATTTCGTCTTGAAGCGCAAACTGACTTTGAGTGTACATTTGCTTTTGAAGCTTAGCGATATGCATGTCTTGCCACTCTTCGCTTAGATCACCGGCGGCTAAAGCTTGAACTTCTTTATAACTTAAACCATTTAGTAGCTTAGACTCGTCTTTTCCTACCCACCCAAGGTCATTATATTCACCTTCTTTTTCAGAATCAAAACCATCATAGCCCTTATGTGTTTTTAGCTCTTCTATAGCTTTTTGGTAATTGTCAACAACCTCAGATTGTATAGGGTTTTGTTTAGCTCTTTCTTCGTTTAGTTTTTGATTTATGTAATTTTCTCTTTCTATTTCGTAATTATCACCGCCTTCTGTAGGATCATTATCCCTCATATACTCTACCCTGTATTCTTGCTCTAAGTCTTCACCTACGGTTTCGTTCCATTCGTCAAGTTTTTGTTGAGCGGTAGCAAGAGGTGTTATTTCGTTTTGAGAGTTGGCTACAGCTTCAATATTGTTGTTATTGAATTCTATAGCGTCTTTTAATTCTTGTATTCTGTCAGGATCTTTTTCTACTTCAAGGGCGTCTTTTAACTCGTAGTTTAAGTTTTGTATAGTAATGTTATCTACTATACTTTTGTTTCTTTTTTTTATTTCTTCTTTTTCCTTAGGATTTTTTGCCCTTGTGCTTACACCTTCGTTGTGCAGCTCTGCTATCATTTTGTATTTTTTGTAAGCTCTCTTCCACTTTGCCTCGCTGTCAGTAGGCTTTGGAAGTTTTATCTTCTGCTTTCTGTTCAAAAGATAGTCAGATTTAACTAATATTTTGTTACCTAAAAACAACCCGTCACCTAAGCCGGTGTGCTCGAAAGTCAAGCCGCCATACCCGTCGTGAAAGGTGTTTAAAGAATTTGACATGCTTTTTTCTACTCCTTTAGTATATACAATGCTAGAAGCAGTTTTGTAAAAGTCATCAAACTCCATAACACCAGCTTGAATCTGTACTTCTGGCACAGAAACACTAGGCTCTTCTGTAGACGACGAGTCCGAAGAAGTATCTTCCAAGGTAGAACCCGTAGTATCTGACACCTCCGTCGGGCCCTCGGTGGTGTCTTCCTGAAAATTTTTAAGTGGAGATTTTAACTCAGCCTTAGGATAGGCTAATAGAAAGTCTTTTTCTTTTTCTTCGGGAATATCATATGTTTTCCCGTTAACGTAATATTTAGGCATGTTTTTTTATTTTGTTCGCTATTCAACAACATACTGCTCAAATCCTTTTTCGAAGGTGTTTTCTCCGCTGGATTCACTGTAGCTACCTTTATTATTACTTGCTTTTTGATATTTGTTATAAGTACCTCTAGACATTTCTAAATAATACTCTTTGATCTCTTCTTTTAAAACGTCTACAAAACCTTCTTGTTTCCAAAGCTCAGACGAAGGGTTTAAATCGTCTTCACTCAAACCCGTATTAGCCGCAGCAAAGTCTTCTATAAAACTTCTGCCAGTTCCATTTAAGTCGTCATACATCCAAGACATAAGCTGGTTGTCACCAGCATCTCTAAGCATATAGTCTAAGTCTGATTGAATAGCGCTTTCGTCAAAGCTTAAGTTGTCACTAACTGACTTACGTAATTCTTGTCTTTGATTTTTTAACGCGTCTTTACTTCTTTGATCTATTTTGTACACGCCTTTCATAGCTTCATCTAGACTCATTGTTTTAGGCTCGCCTGTAGTTGGGTCTTTAATAGTAAAAACCATATTTCCGTCAACCATCATGACAGGCGCGTTCTTAGAAAATATCTCGTTTAAGTAGTGTTTATTTTCTTTATTAGAGCCGTTAGAGTAAGTGCTAATACCGTTTCCATCTGGGCCATATCCGTTTGTGTTCACCCATTCAAGCTTAGCGTCTTGAAGCTCTTTCATTCTATTATTCATGTTGATAGAATCATCTTCTATCTCTTGCATTTTAAGCTTTAAGTTTTTGTATCTTTTGCCCCTATAATTAGTTCTAGCAGCTTCATTTTTTAATCTTGCTAGTTCTTCTTTTTGAGCTGTAAAGTATTCTGTAGCCATGTTTTGTCCATTGCCAAAACCTTTAAAACCCTCTACGCTAGCTTCGTTTATATCGTAAGCTTCTAACTCTTTTTTAGCTAAATCTTCAACTTGACTTTTGTACGCGTCTGCAACAGCATCTATTTGAGATCTAATGTTGCCGTAATTAACTTGCTTTGGAGAGCTTTTCCTGTAGTTAGCAATAAAACCAGCGTCACCACCACCAAACTTCATTGGTGATTTTTTACTGTGTAAGGGAAAGTAAGACTTAAACTCTAGTGGAGAATCATCTTCTTCGTCTTGATTTTCTTCTTCTTCAAGTTCTTCAAGTTCTTCGCCACCTGTACTTTCTTCTTGCTTCTTCTTTTCTTCTTCTTCTTCTCTTCTTTTTTGTTCAGCGTCTGTATATTCTATTTTTGAAGCTTTTCTTTCAGCTTTCTTTTTTAGTCTTTTGTATTTGTCGCTGTCAGGGTCTAAGACTGCCATTTTTTCTTCAAGCTTAGCCACTTTCTTGCCTTTACGCATAGACTTGCGGTCTTCATAGCCCTCTTCTTGAGCCTCTTCTTTTCGTCTTAACTGTCTTTCAGTTTTACCAGCTATTAAGTCTTCTACGTTTTTTAAATCTGAAGCTACTTTGCCCCAGTCAACTCTAGATGTCCAGCTTCCAGGAACTGATGTTCCTGCTCCAAACGATTTGCCACCACCAAAAGATTTATCTTTTTTTTCTTCAGCCATAATTATATTTTATTTTTTGTTACCTTTGATAGATTTAGCTACCACGTCGATTAAACTGTAGTTTACTATATCAGGCTTTCCTGGTCTACTAACAACGGCGTATGAAGGTACTTCATCAGACATAGCGCCTTGGAATTTACCTTTACCGTGTTTTTTGTCTTTATATTCGAAGTTGTACACGTTAAGTCCGCTAGGGGATTCTCCTACTTTCTTGATGTTTTTCTTCATAGACCTGTCAGATAGCATACCTGCAACGCCCCCAACTATTCCTGCACCTCCACCGACAATATCAGCGGTGGATTGATCGACTGCAGCTTGAGCATTAGCCGCGTCTTCTCTAGACATGTTCATTAGGTTTGCGTTCATGTCAGCTTGGTTAGCCTGTCTCTGCGCTTCTCCTTGAGCTGTAGCCATTTGATTAGATGAAGCTTGTTGCGCTGCCATTTTTTGATTAGCAGATTCCTGAGCACCTATACTAGCCGACGCTTGTCTAGCAGACTGACTAGCCGCACCCATCATAGCTTGAATATTACCAGCGTCAAAACTGCCAGCCTGCTCCATGCTACCCATCATGTTAGCTTGCTGCTGCTGCATCATATCTCTTTGCATGTCTGCTTCCTGCGTGTTAACCGTCAAGTCTTCGGCTGTGTTCTGTAAGTTTTCGTAAGGGTTAGTTATTTCAGTGTTTCTATACGCTTCTTTGTCTAACGCGGCTTGATCGTTAGCCGCTTTTAGATCACTTTTCTTTTTACCCCTACCTATTAGCCCGCCCGCTAGCTGCGCTACAGCGCCTAAGAATTTCATGGGGCTGTTACTGTAGTGTATTGGATCGTTATTTTTATTGCTCATACTTTTTAATTTACTATACTATTATTACTTTTTTATACGTTTATTTACTGCTTTCAGTTGTTTCGACTCCAACCTGATACAGTTCGGCCTTGCTAGTCGATGTATTTACAAACTTCAACTCTATGTAGTAGCCAAGTAGCGAAGTTAGATTAGCCATATTGTCTTTGCTGAAAAACAAGAAGCTTGAGGTGGTAGGGGCAAACACAGCCGCGTCGTGGTCTACCGTAATAAAACCACCAGACCTTCCTTTTCTTCTGATGTTTATTATAGGACCCATTTTCTTTATGTTAGAATAGTCGACCACTGTTTTTACACCGTCTACCGTGGAGGTTGGGCTATAAAAAAGCACGTCACCCACTTGCACTGAGTCGTTTATATGCTTATCAAATTTCAATGTTAAATCCATATTTATTACTCTAAAGAGTTGTTTAAAATTTGTATATTTACACCATTAAATGCACCAAAGTCAAACGTGTTTCCTTGACCCGATATATCCGCGTTTGGAGGAGTCCATTTTATGACGTACGTAATAGTGTCGTTTGTGTTTGTTGTGGTACTAATAACCGGCGTATCAAACACGTAACTTCCATCTTGCTCAATATCTAACAACGTTTCGTTATCATACGTTATCGATAAAGCATGATCGTAAGCGGTTTTCCAAGCGTCTGAACTAGCAGGCAGTGTGTCGTTTAGCTGCATTACCACGGTGGCTAAGGTTATTTGATTAGCAGCTTCTGAAACGCTAGTATCATAAATGCTTACACCACCTTTCAACTTGTATAAACCCCGGCCTGCGTCTGAAACATCTAAACTTGTAGTAACAGTAACTGCCACGTCGTCAAACGTTATTGCTGCATCCGCAGTAAAACTTAAAGATATGAAAGAAGTGTAAGGTACGGTTTCAGGTGCGCCGAAGGCCGAAGTAACCAAGTGACCTTGATAATCAGGCGATCCACCAGTGTCTCCTGCTACAGCAAGCGTCCAAGCCTCGTCATCACTTAATGCGTACTCTGTTGATACGAACGTTACTGATCCAACCACGGTTCCATCAGGGCCGTCAACAAAAGTACAACCTTGTATTTCTTCGGAAGAACCAAGTTGATTTGTAGGTGCCCCTATACTTGGAATAAAATTCCAATTAGCCGCGGGTATTAAAGTAAAGCCAGGTAAAGGATAAAACACAACAGAGTGCCCTAAAACTGAGCTTAAAGGCGCGCCCTGCTCGATTGAATATGGCACGCTAACGGCACCCACGTGATCTTGCGACAAAGCAACGGGCTCAGAGCCGTCATACCAAAAGGCGCTAACGTTGTGAGTAAAAAACTCAACAGGTTGGCTAGCTGGGTTAAACTCAGGCTCTACGAAAGAACTTACCATGTCAGGATCTGGAAATAAAAATCTATCAAAAGGACTTTCGTGCGGATCGCTGGCGTTAAAAGAGTAAGTGTATACAACGCTTTTTATGTTTCCTAAATCATCGTAAACGTATTGTTTAGCCCCATCGTCCCACTCTGCGGCATCGTCTAAATATTCTTGAGGGTCAAAAGATGTCGTTAACGGTATAGTATACCCTTCTTCAGCTGTAAATGTTACTGAAAAAATACTCATAGCAGTACCGTCGTTAACATGCGTACCTATCACTTCAAACTCCTTTGTTTCACCGTCTTCTAAATATACAGCATATCCTACAGGAGATGATATTTCGTACGTGTAGTTGTTTCCACTATCACCTAAAAAATCTACGTCCACCTGATGGTCTGAGCATATGTTAGATAATGTTCCTATGATAACATCTTCAGGTAAAAACACTAAGTCTGCGGTTGGAATAACACTAGCTAAAGTTAGATTAACCGTAGCGGTGTCTCCAGGGTAAAACACAGGGTCTCCAGCCCAACCTTTAGAAAAGGATGCTATCCAATTAGGAAGATCGTCATCAAAACTAAAATCGCTGGAGTCGTAGCTTTTGCACGATGGCACGGTAAGCGTTAAAGTTAGTACAGTGCCGTTTACATTCGTACCAGCAACAACACTTGTGCTTGAACCAACCCACTCTGTTCCTAACTCAAGAGTATCTACGCTTAGCGTATATGTTCCAGTATCTCCTCCTTGAATACTAGACGCAGAGCCTAAACCTTGAACCGAAAACTCTTGAGAGTCTAAGTTCGCTGAAGAGTAGTTAGAGTTGTCAAAATTTAACTCTTCGCCATGTATGTAGTTAAACCACTTTCCTTCTTTTTCTATAAACTCGTGGACTCTACCGGTCTGCTCGTTAGTAGTTGCCGAGCTAACGTACCAACCCGCTTTAGCTAGATTGTTATAGTAAGGCTCTGTGTGATCTCCAGCACTATCGTTAAGAAATCTATTCACTTTACCTTGAGAACCCTCGTAGTTAACAGACGTAAAACTTTTAATAGAACCTGGCATGTCGTTTACAACAGGTGTTACGCTAGAAAAATACTGAACTCCATAAAAATTATTTACAGTAGCATCTTCTGAATGCTTGTAAGTTTGCCCGTTTTTAAAAGTATAGTAGTCATTGTTTACCGATAGCCCAGCTTCTATGTTGTATGACTTAAAGCTAGACCAACCTTTAATGTTTTCGTTATAGGACAGTGTGGATAGCTTCTTCGTTAAAGTGCTGTCGTCGACATCGTAGTGAATAGCTATATCGTACTCGCCTTTATCTCTGTTGTAAGCTCCAACTATTGCTTTAGCTGTTTTTAAACGGTCAGAAAACCAATCCCCCATTCCTTGCTGCGCTATGTTTGTTAACCCGTCTCTTGACAATCTAAGAACAGCGCCTCTAGCTGCGTCAACAAAGTAAGATCTAAACTCCTCAACCACAAAAGACTCTGGGTTATCCCCTATGCCGTAATCACCTTGATAAGGTATAACTTGCCCTAAAACCTTGTTGGTTGAAGTAACACTTCCTCCGCTACTGTCAGCGTTGAACAACGCATCTTTGTTAGATAGCACCTTAACTATCTTGTCTTGGCAACAAACAGTTATATCGGTGTCTCTAGCGTTTAGCTTTTGTATTGATCCAAACTGTGGGTTTAAGTCTTTTCTTATTCCCTCTGCAGATATAAATTGGTTTAAATTGTTTACTCCGTTTTTAGAGTTGTATATACCAGAAAATATCATTCCTGTTTTTCTTTCTTCAAACTTGTAGTTTTCAGAAGTTGTAGAAACTTTAACGCCGTTCTGTATTGTTGTAGCGTTAAAGTCGTCTTTTATTCTATTAGACTCTACGCCCTGCTTGAAGTTTATAGAGTTCCAAAAAGGAATATATATATTGCTGGTATGAATACTGTCTGACTTAATATATATTGTGTCAGTAGCTCCACCAATATCATTGTACTCATCGTAGTCAGGTGGAGCGCTTAAAGTGCCCACAACCTTACTTCCATCTTGACATACTATATGCACTGTACCCGGAGACAGTAGTGTATTCGCCGCTGGCGCGCCATAAAGCGGTGGAAAAGCTATGGATTGGTCTAATACAATCTTAGTTAGCCCACCTTTAATACTTGGGCCTTCTATTTTCTTTATAGACGTCAGTATGTCTCTGTAACCCGGATCAGAAAGGCCGCCGCCGTAAGTATCGTCCACTATAGCACTGTCACTAACGCTCTTGTAGTATACAAAAACTTTATCGCCAACGCTCGCCCAGTTGTTGACGTTTTGTTTAGTCAGCTTTACTGGGTAAGTTTTTGGAACTTCATAAAAAATATCTAAATCTACCTTAGGGTCTGGCTTAACTTCAAAAACAGCCGAAGAAGACCAACTTCTACCAGGACCACCCCATCCGTACCATTGGGCATCATCTCCAGGATTTATTCCTACAGCCTTAGTCATTATGCTTGAGTTCTTAACTTTAACGAAAAACTTACCGTCAATATCTAAGGAAAGGTCAAAGCCAGTCGTGTCCTCAAGCTCTTTAGGGTACTCATTAGATATGTCTATTACTTTAAATTCTTCATTAGTAGACGTTGGGCTAGAAAACCTATGACTCATTTTAGGCACCAAGTAATCTCCTTCTGAAACCTTATTTCTATCAGGTGAGTTAAAAGCTAACCAGCACTCTGTAGTTTTACCATCAGATACTTGAGACTGAAAAGCTCTGTACAAGCTTATATTGTAGTACTCGTTTGAATCTTGCTTAACAAAGAATTTAAAATACTCAGCCCAATATGGCGCGTTGTTGTTTAGGTTAACACCTATTCTCTGAGGAGTGCTTCTATTATAAGGAACGCTTATGGTAGAGTTTTCTCCTATCAAAACAGAAGACTCTCTTCCAAAACGATCTTTATACACAACGCCTATAGTGTAATCTCTACCAGCTTTTATGGCTCCAACCCCAAACGTATCGCTATAATTAGTTTTATCATAATCAACCGAATATACACCTTTTTTGTTATCCCACTTAGTAAAGTTTAAGTCTATGTTGTTGCCATCTGAGTCTAATATGTCGTAATTTTGAGTGTAGTTTGCGTATATCAACCTGCTACCTGAAACCTCCTGCGCTTTAGCTGTTCTTGGAACTGCATCAAACGGCCTTAGTATTTGATTTGAGGGTATAACGCTACCGTAAGTTGAACCAGTAACTTCGAAATTACCTTTATCGTCACTGTAAAATCCGCCAACGTTGATTGGACCGTTAGCTATCCAAGGGTAGTGAGTGCCTTCATCTGGCCCTGTTCGTACAATGTATTTATCTTTTTTCTTTACAGTCTTTAAGAGATATATATTGTTGTTTCCATCTTCTTTATACAGTATGTCTACCTCTTCAACCTCTTTAGGAATATCCTTAGGTATAAACCTGTGAACTATCATCTTCCTAAGATCGTTAACCATAGCTGTGTTAAACGCCTCTTTGTCTGAGAAAAAGTACAAACCTTTAGGTATAAACGCTGGCAACGTAAAAGGAGATATAGCTGAAACTTCACCGTCAGCATACCTCCATCTAGTAGCTACTCTAACAAATTTTTCTTTAAAAATAGCTTCTTCGTCTTCTATAAGAGAAGCCTCCCAAGATAAGGGTGCTGGGCCACCGCCTAGCTCAGCGGTTTGAGTTTCGCTTCCAAATTTTTCATAAGCAGCGTTTGAGCTTACAAACTCAGTGGTCAGCGTACCAGCGCCGTAGTTATAGCTTATTATTTTTAATATAACTTCAAACCCACCATGCGAAGATCCCATAATCGTATTACTCTGAAGCAGTATTTTGTCATCAACACTCCAACCTCTATGTTCTCCACTTAGTATAGTTAGAGGTTTTAAAAGATCACCCTGTGCGTTTTCTACAATCTGCAGCGAAACTGCATCGCCAAGATTTTTTTCATACAAGTCTATAGGAGATATACCAATTCTACTAACTATCTCTCCAGACCTGGTGGTGTTTAGTAGTTTCAGTGCTGGAGGATTTAAAGGTGATCTTTTAATTACCGTCACATCTTCTAAGGACATTTTTCCAACTTTCCACTCATTTAGATGATTTTTGTAGTAAAGTCTAGTTGTCTTATAAAAACCTAAACTAGAAGTCCCTCTCTTGCTTCTATCTATATTTATTTTTTTTGGTTCAGATACGCCGTCTGTCCAGTATAGTAAGCCGTCAAAAACGTTTATAGCTGTTATTTTACTACTCGATGGCGTAGGTGTGGATTCTGTGTAAGTTGAAATCTCACCCCCTGACAAATACTCCTTGGTAGAAGAATGTTTAGTTGAGGTTGAAAAATTTAAGAGCCTGTCTTCTTTAGTAAACCTTAAGTAGTACTCGTTGTTAGTATTGCTAACTTCTTTATCTAAAACTATGTATATGTAAGGACTTGCTTCGTGAAAAACTGGGCTAAAATCTAATAGAGTTACCTTGCCTTCAGCTTCCCATTGATTAAGGCTATCAGCGTCGCTTGGGTCTACCAACTCCACTTCCATGCCGACCTCAAGACCGTTTAAATAGTTCCAGTAATCATCTTGGTATAGTTGTATTCTAGTCGTACCATCTATAGGAGCATCAGCGGGTGGTGCTTGATTTGTAGTTATGTTAGTCTTAGCGTTTCTTTTACCTGCTTGAAAAACTCCCCACTGACGCTGAACTTGATACACGTCTGTGAAAACATAGTCTTTTCTGTCGTTAGTATTATCAAACTCTAATATAGCATCTGACTTAATACCACCCATGTAAGTTGCGCTGGAGGCTATGCTGGTGGTGGCGCTATAGTCAAGCACTCCACCTATAAACGTGTATATTTTTTTTGTTCTTTCGTCGGCTATAGCACCCACAACCTCAGCGGAAGCAGAGTATTGAAGTATAGGTTCTCCAGGATAGCTATTACCGAAGCCCATAGGTTGTCCAAACCTGTCGAACAGCTGTTGGTTTCCGTCGTAGAAAGGCTCTTCATACCTAATGTTGTCGAGTGATATATTTCCGCTTATATTTTCTACAGAGCCTACATTAGAGCTTTCAGAAGTTGATACCTCTATATTTAAAGCGTCCCTGTATTCGCCGTTACGTATTAATCTTTCATCAAGGTCTTTGTTCATCTTACCTTGCATGAAGTTTCTCTTCAACTCTGGCATTTGTTAGTGTTTAATTTGTTTTGACTTACCTCTCATCACCTGAACTATTTCGTTTAACTTAACGTTAGAAAGCCTAAGCTTAGCAGTTCTTTTAGCTGCAAAAGCTTCTCTTCTAAATCTTTGAACTATAACTTCAGGTGTGTTAGCTCTAGTGGAAAGCACGGCGTATGCTATACACTTGTACATTGCTTCTTCAGCAAACTTGTGAACTTTCATCTCGTCGTCTGTTCCAAGTCCATCGCTTATGTATTCTAGCACCACTTTTAGCCCGGCTATATTAGACGAAAAATATATCTTACCCGTATTGTCGTCTATAAAATAAGTTCCATTAGTCTGCGCTCTTTCTGTATCTATGCCGTATCTTCTACCTTCGTTGTAAGAGTATATGTTTTCTTCGTCGTACTCAAAAGCTTCGTTTTGATTTTCTGGAGGGGTGTTAGATTTATACCTAGCCCAACTTGCAGATTCATCTTTGTAGCTTAATGAAGTTCCAGAAGATTCTTCAGTAGTATCTTCGTCGTCATCCCAGTCGTAGCTACCGTCAGTGTTTTGCTCTATAGCCTTAGGATTAGACGAATCTCTATTAGGATAAAGCGGGTGGTGTATGCCCGAGTTATCTACCCAAGATATTTTAACGTAGTTGACGTAATCTTTGGGTAGAGCCATAGTCAATGTGTTAGGCACTGTTATCTCTTGAGACTTAACAGATTTAAAGGTATCGAAACTAAACTCTTGCATAGCTCGCTGAGCGTGAAATACAACTTCAGGTTTTCTAATCTTAGATATTATCTTTTCTTCACCAACATACGCTATGATAAATTGATCTATTATGTTCTGTAAAGATGTAAATTGGTAACCACCTAGATTGTCACCATTATAATATTGATAGTCTGTTTGATCTATTAGTCCCATTTATTAAGAGTTTTCTTTTTGAAATTCTTCATTGTTTTTAGTGCTCCCGTACTGAACTACATCAGGCTGCTTCATTGTTACGCCGGACATTTCGAGTATTCTATTTACTAAAGTTGGTTCTTCAGACTCGTGTAGCTCAAAGTGAGTTGTACTGGAAGCATCGTACAAAGGATACTCGCTGCCGCCGCTTGAGCTTGGCGTTACAACATAACCCCAGTATGGATCTGAAGGAGTCTTAACATAATCATAAGCTATAGTTCCGGTTATGCCGCTTGGATGTATTTCTACACTAGACGCAGACTTTCTGACATAAGTTGGATTTGATTGCGTTGGTTTAGCTAAAGGTGAGGCACCATAACTCCTAGCCTGCTTGGCTGTAACTTCAGGTATAACCTTATTGTCGACGTAAACGTCGCCTAATCTATAAACATTGTTGGCTAACGTAGCGTTATCGATTTCTTCTACCGTTACTTCTCCAACAGTTATATATTTACCAGCGTCGGCAGTATCGCTGTTTTCTACTATAATAGTATGAGCAACCGTATTGTCTGCAGCAAATGTAAAATTAAAACTGCCAATAGAAGGATCAAGCTCTTGATGATAAACTACAGTTGCGCCGTCATTTATTTTTATAACATAAAAAGATGGCTCTTCCATATCAGTTATAGTCCAGCTTGCTTTGTATTTTTTTCCAGCCGTAAGAGTTCCAAATGAAGCAGAAGCCCCTATAACTCCGCTCCCAGCATTTTGAAGTATTTTTATGCCACCATTGTAGTTATTGGTAGAGGCTGGTGCCACGTGAGTAACAGTTCCATTGTCAGGATTAACGGTACTCCAACCCGTAATATCTACTTCAAAATAGTCGGCATAAGATGCCACAGCTGTCAAACTAGCTTCGCTTACCCTAAAATGAGCTATTTTCTCCTCTAATATATAAAGCATGTCTGAAAACTCTGTTGAGTTGCCAGGCATCCTACTAAATTTGTTTATATCGTAAAAATATTGCTCAAATATTTCTCTTTGAGCCTTACTAGCCATTAGGTTGAATTCTAAAGGTGTTATATAACCTCTCTGCTCTTTGTTTGCTAGCGCTAATACTGATTGATATACTGTGTCTATGTTTACCGCCATGTAATATTTTTTATGGATTAGAGTGGCTGCTCAACGAACAACCACTCTTCCATAAAGTAATTACACGTTTAAGCGCTTTTCAATGCTTGCGTAGACCTCTAATCCTTCGTCTGTTTTAAACCAAGCGGCTAAAGCAGAGTAAGGGTGCTCTCCGTAAGGCACTGTCATTAGCTTTCTGCCAGTATTCTCCCAAGTAAATGTTCTTTGGTCGCTAGATAGCTTTATAATACCAAATTCATTTGCTTTTATACCAAAGTTTCTTAGTGTTACGTTTTCATCTGTAGTAAGCTCTAAGAACAAAGCAGGATTTTTACGAGCAAACAGTAGTAGATCTCTTCTAAGCTCCTTAGAACTCATCTTAGATACCTTAGACCCTAATTCTACTCGCATAACAGCTTCAGCAGTGTCAATATCTAAATCTTTAGCTATAGACAAGGCTTCTACTTGGAACTCTAAAAAGTCTAGTTCGCTTGCAGCTTCTTTCTGAGGCATTAATTCTTCAAACATAACACCATTTTGCGGGTGGTACAATGAAAGCATCTTTTGTAAAACTGTTTTATTTTTTGGAACAGTCAACGCTCCATTTCTAAAAACTACGTGTTCTAACCTACCATCACCAACAAACTCATCAACAAAAGGAGTTCTTTGATTTGAAGTATACTTTAGCTCACGCTCGTATCCTTTTTCTTCGTCAAAATAGTATAGTTGAGTTGTTTTTAGCTTATAGCTAAGTGGACTTCTGTTGCCAGTCAAAAAGTAAGTTCTGTCTTTTACCTCCCATTCAGGTATCTTGGGAGCTGCAGGTTTTGCTTTAGGTTTTTCTACAATAACCTCTTGCATTTCATTTGTAGCTTTAATTTCAGGTTGCGCTACCTCAACCTTTTTAGTTGCTTTTTTAGCCATGATATAATATAATAAAAATTAATAAAAAAAAATAAAGGGGAGAAATTAATCTCCCCTCTAGTCAATATGATTACTTCAACAACATAAAGTTGTTAGCACCTTGAACTACTAAACATCTTTCAGATAAGTAGTGCATTTTCATTGCGTCAATGTCAGTAGTGAATTGTCCACCAACTGATCCAGTAACCCATGTTTTCATCTTACGATCTTCCATTTGAGAAGCTCTATAACGAACGTGTAAGAACGGACGTTTTAAGTTTCTACCTAATTGCTGATCATAAACTGAAGATACACCTGCAGGAACAATAACACCACGAATAGCGTTTACTGTGTCGATTAGACCTCCACGAGTTCCTTTGTCGTTCAAATATTTGAAATCAGACTTATAGAAATCGTAAGATCCTCTGCGGAATCCAGAGAAACCTAAGTTTAATGCCATATCTTCAGAGTTGTTGAATACTCCGTAAGAAGTACCACCAGCACCATAAGAATTCATAGAAGCTAACATATCGTCCATAGCTAGAGATACGTCTCTATTTACAAACATCATGTTTTCTTCAATAGCACCTTGACGGTCAAACTCTGCTAAGATAGAGTCAAACTCAAATAAGTCTGTAGCGGCGTTGATACCAGTGATACCAGTAGCAATGTTACCACGATCTTCGATAGCAGCAAACAAACCTTCAGTACCTACAGGATCTCCGTCAGCACCACCAAAACCAGTGTCAATAGCGTTTGTAGCACCACCTTTTTCAGACTCTAACATAGCCATCTCTAAGTGATCAGCAAAACGAGCACGAGTATCAGACTCAGCTTTAACATACCAGTAGTATCCGTTTTGTCCTTCTTCACCAGAAACTTCAACCCAACCAATTTGAGATACATCAGATCCAGAGATCTCGTAGTAATCTTTTAAGATAATCGGCTTGTTAGTAAAAGTTTTAAAAACAGGCTCGTTAGCTGTTGTTTGTCCAGCTACACCTTTAACAAACTCAGAACCGTAAACTAAAACATTGATAGGATCAGTACCAAAAGTGTCGCTAATATCAGAACCGTCAAAACAAAGTGGAGTAACTGTGGTTCCAGATACATTAGAAATAATAGCTTTCTTAGTTACAGTTGCGCTTGAAATAATGATTAAATCATTTTTTCTAAGACCGTGATTAGCAGCTACAAAACCTTCAGTAGCGCCGTTACCGTCTACGTCTGTTGCAGCGCTCATGTCGATATTGTCAGCGCTACAAACTGCTTTGTAGTGTAAGTGCAAACGACCTTGCTCAGACCAAATAACTTGATCAGAAGTCATTGACTCTTCAGCACCAACCTGAGATAAGAAGCCACTAATTGTTCTGTTACCAAATACTTCAGCTTCTTTTTCAAGTAGGTCTGGTAAATATTGTTGAGCCCAACCTTTAGTTGCATCGCTCGTAAAATCGATATAATTCGAAGATAATGTCTGCTTTTGTGGAGCAGCCACTGAATTCAAATTACCACCGGGATTTGAAATCGCCATAATAAAATGTTTTAAATGTTAATTATTTTTTTATTTTAAATTTAAGCGAATCTGAATCTTCTCCAAGAACTCTATACTTTAGTCCGCCAGCTTCAACACCATCGTTCAACGATTGTCTTGGCGCCATGTCTATATTCTTTGCACTCGAAACACTATCCTTGATAGCGTCTGCTTTACCTTGTTCGTAAAAGTGCTTTGCAACAGCATCAGCGTTCATAGCGGTATAAAGCGATTTGTGATATGCGTCTGCGTTAGTCAAGTTACCGTCTTTGTCAAGAAACTTCTTAACAAAATTGTTTATGTCACTTTGCGTCTCTTTCACTTGATCTCTGTTCTTGACGTTAAACCTAAAATTCTTTTCGCCAACGTTAAACTCAAAACCTTTGAATTCTTCGTTAAACAAGTTATCAGTTCTGTCTTGGAACTTTTGAGATCTCTCACTAATAGTTCTTTGGTTTTCTTCAGATTCTTTTTGGTAACGATTGAAAAAATCTACCGCCTTCTGCTGTTCATCAGTCAGACTATTGTTGGTCTTAATCTCGGTATAATACTTAGATTTTTGATCTTCTAAGTATTGTTTAGCGTTGGCAACTTGCTCTTTTAACGCTAATTTCTTTCTTTTAATTTCTTTCTCTTCGTCAAGATCTTCGTCGAAAGAAAAAGAGTCTTCCATTAAAAAGTTTATTTCATCTAAGCTCAAATGTGGCTTTGTGTTTTTGTAATATTCTTGAAGAGCCGTCATGTTATCCATTTCAGAGTAGTCGGTGTTTAAAGAAACGTAGTCTTCAACAGTTCCTCCAGTCTCTTTCATAAAAGAAACTAAATTATCGAGTCCTTCAGGTAGATCATTACTTGTTTTACTCGTTTCTTTAACTTCTGTATCAACCTCTTCTACTACAGGTTTTGGCTGTTCTACCTCTTCGGCTACTTCTTCAACCGCCTCTACGACCGGTTCTTCAGCAACTTTATCTTCATTAATTGAAGCAGACATGTCTACTTTATAGACGGACTCGTCGTTTTTAGATTCAAACTTGCTAAAGTCTTGCGGCGCTTTTGGCTCCTCTGTTTTAGGCTCTTGAGCTACTGTTTCTTCACTCTTAACCTCTTCTAGTGTGTTTTCGTTTTCTTCCATAATATAATATAATTAATAAACTTACCTAGGGTTAAAGTTGTCTAACCCTATTCCTTGACCTATGACATCATTACCTGATGACTCAAACCTTTTAGGGGACTTGCCCTTAGCTCTCTGGTCTATAAGCTCGCTTTGCTGCGATGCTTGTATTCTTGTTCTTTCGTCTTTTCTATCTTCTTTTCTAGCCTCGGTTTCTTTTGCGACTTCAGATTCAACACCCTTAAGCTTCATGTTTAAATCAAACTCGAATTGCATCAAGTCCTTCTTTACTAAAGCTTCTTGTTGAAGCTCTTGTATCTTCATGCTAGATTTAACTTGCTCTAATTGAGTATTCATTTGAGTAACAGCTTGCTGCTTTTGAATTTCTGCCTGAGAAGCCACCTGCTGTGATTGAGCGTTAGCTTGAGCTTGCGCTTGTATGTTTGCTTGTTGCATCTCTTGGTCCTTCTCCATTTTTTGTTTTCTTCTTATTTTGAGAAGCTGATTAGCTAGCTTTAAGTTTCTTATCTCTCTGAGATCAATAGCATCTTCAAGCTCTATTAACCCTTTAGATAATGCTACTTGAATATTATTCTCAAGCATCTGCTTTTCTTCATCGTCAGGCGTTAGCTCTAAAAATATACCAAAATCATATAAATGCAGATTAGACATCTCTTCTAACGTAGCAACATTGTGAGCACCTATAGCTTGTATAAATGCGTCTTTAGTCGGAGAGTACTCTATTACATCAGATATTCTAAGAGACAAAGCTTCCGCTACTTTAGCTGTAAGATAAAGTCCGGATTGAAGTATATGCCTGGTCGCCGTGTTGCTGTTAGCGGCGGCTAACTTTTGAACACCTACCAAAGCGTCTTTATTAGGTGTGCTACCATCTCTAGCTTCGTTAAGCCCGGTCACGTCGCGAATCATCTGCATATAGTAGTTGTAAGTCTGTATTAGACTCTGCATTTTTTGACCACCAGAGCCTGACTGTACCTCTCTTATTGGTATTGATCCAGGGTTACCTTCACCCAACGCATTCATTGATCTACCAATAACAGAACCTGTTTGGAAGAACATATTTAACGCTTCTTGTGGATTGTAGTTGGTTCCGTTTCCTAAGTCAACTTCCGCTAATCCGTCAGCATCTAAGTATACGCCGTCTGGTATCATACGAGACATTACTTGCTGCAACTTTAAATGAGTCAGCTGAATCATATCTGCAAAACCTGTTATACGGCTAACTATAGACTCTGTTCTACCGTTGTACATTCTAGGTGCGACAAGATTATAGTTCATCTTAACCTTAGTAAAGTCGCTTTTAGGCCTTATCATATTCTTAGCCATCTCCCACTTTAGTATAGTGTTAGTACCTAATATAATAGCTCCTTCGTATACACACTCTATAGACTTGCTTAACCTCGAGAAATCTCCTTGCTTGTCAGCCGGAGGGTTAAAGCTACTGTCTTTAGGTATAGCTCTTTCACCGCCAGTTCCGGTTTGTTTTAACTTGTAGACGTTGTCCATATACGTCTTGTAGTTGAAGTAAAGAACTTGAACCTTATTGTTGTCTGTTTTCTCAGAAGTGCTTTGTCTAGTCCAACCGTACCTAGACCTAGTGTTAGGTTTACTTACTATATCTTCAAGCTCAGACGTTGTTAATTGTGGAAACTGCTTTACTAGCTCATTGATTGGAATACTTTTAACTTCACCTACGTAGTATATATCATCAAAGTATGGTGAATCAGTATAAGACCAAACCATGTTAGCTGGATCGACATAGTCTATTGTAACGCCCTCAGAAGTGTTAAACCCTGTTTTTACAGCGCCTATACCTAAAACTGTTAGATCGTAATAAAATCTTTTAGATATTAAGTCGTAGTCGTTACCTTTCATTAAAACTGATATAGCTTGCTCTTCCGCTATTTCTACCTCTTGCTTATACGTGAGCTGCATGTGAAGCATAAGCTCTTCTTCTGTTTGAGGTAGTGTATCTGGGTCGTTTTCTGTTATATCTACTTTAAATGTATCTCTAACTGTTTCAGCGAAATCTTTAGTACGCATGTCATCTAGTATAGACTGCATATAAGAAGTTCTTTTTTCTACGCCATATGGATCTTGAGAGTAAGCTTTAATATCATAAGATCTATCAGCCATACCGTTAACTACTATATCCACAAATTTAGGTATAATAGGAACTGGCTTCCAGTCTAAGTTTAAGTAGCTTAAGTCACCGTTTATAGACAACTCATCTTTATACTTTTGAATAGATTGCTCTCCTCTAGCGTATAGCCTAAGCTTGTGAAATCTCTGCTTGTTCTCTATATATCTATTATTAGTGTAGTTTTCGTTGAACCACTCTTGCTCAATAGCTCTTGCTACCTTAAGCCCATACTCTTCGGACATTTTCTCTAAGTCACTAACTACTTGAGATGGGAAATAACTTTTTATAACTGACTCAGCCATATATTATTTTATGATTTCGGAGTTTAATCCATTGTTTTTATATCGAGCAATATTCAAGCTCACTTTATTACTATTACTTGATTTTGGATAGTATAAATGTCTATTACAAGCCATTATAGCTAGACCACTACTTATAGAGGCATCAAACTTAGTTCTTTTGTTTATATCGAACTTAGCCCAATCATTAAGCGTTTCGTTAAAATACATGGTGCCAATCTGCCCATCTTGCTTTACTCCAACATGGTAATTTATGTACATTTCGATAGCGGCTGCGTGAGCTTGTTTTATGTCTTCGCTAGAGTTTGGCATTCCACCTATTTCCTTCTCTGTAACAGAGAGCTTGTTCCATACTTTATCTGGCCTGTTCATAGAATAACCTCTGTAACCTCTTCTTTTGAAGTGGTACAGTAGCCTAGGTTTGTTGTTCTCCGCTAATATTGGCATACCGTAGAATATACAGGCCATAAGCACGTCCTCAAAGAATATCTCTGCCGTAGGAGGTCTAGATATATATTCTAAGAAAAAGCTATTAGCAGGAGCATCCTCCATACTAAACTTGGTTAGTCCATGAAGAGATCCGTTGGATCCTCTACCATCAACAGTACCACTAATATCATAGCTATCGCAGCCAAAAGCGCCCATATGCTCATTTCCAGGTAGTTTTATACCACCTCTAATTACTTGCCTATTCTGTGTATTTAAACTAGGAACCCAACTAACTTTAAATCTACCGTTTGAATCTGGTGTAAAAACAACTCTAGAGTCCTTTATACCGTTCTCCCATTGAAAGCTACCAATAACTACGTCTGAGTTATTAAGTAAACCCTCGTTGTAATCTATCTGCTCGTATATTTTAGTTAAGTTGAACAGGCTGTTTTTAGTTTCATCTCTAAACGCGTGTTCTGTAGTTCTTGGAAACTGACGGTAAAATTCATTTAAAGCGTCTTGATCGTCTTTTAGTCCATCTACTTCGTTCTCCCAGTGATCAATAACACCTATATCTATTAGTTCACCGTCTGGTC